>Ga0209611_10003972_pt1 | contig 25389 bp, 16 predicted proteins | sample S1TSphgellanicum_3_FD_187693 | JGI IMG/M metagenome (GOLD analysis project Ga0209611, IMG submission 187693) | Host-associated microbial communities from peat moss isolated from Minnesota, USA - S1T2_Fc - Sphagnum magellanicum MG (SPAdes) (version 2) | ecosystem: Host-associated > Plants > Peat...
CAAAACCACTACCTTGAACCTCAGAGAATTTTATTTATTGGGACATTGGCATAAAATCTTACCCTTCACCCCTTTTCCCATACCCTTCCACTGGAAGTGATGCATACTATGGTTAATTTGTACAGTGCACCACTACTCGATTGCCAAAAGATCAATGGCAGCTGTATAAATGACATATAAGCCTAACTAATCATCAACAATTTCATCTCTAACATCGTGGCAAGACACGACTAACTGTTAATTGTGTTTTTGGACACCACTAGGGAGATCTGCATCTACAAGGCACAATATGGAAACGAAACTGAATTTGTCACGGTTTTATAAAGCATGTAACCCCAGCTACACATTAAATATGGGTGATAAGCTGGGTCGTCAGTACTATATAGATTTTGCTGATGTGCGAGGTTGCAAGATTGTTGAAGAATTGCAAAGAACTATCACCCGTATTTCTCCGGATGAGCCTACCTGTCAGTTATTTACGGGGCATATTGGTTGTGGTAAATCTACTGAATTGCAGCGGTTGAAAGCAGAACTTGAACTAGCGGGATTTCATGTAGTTTATTTTGAATCCAGTCAAGACTTGGATATGGCAGATATCGATATCAGTGATATTTTGCTCAGTGTGGCTCGTCAAGTCAGTACCAGTTTAGAAGAGATTGGCATTAAACTCAAACCAAGTTACTTTACCAATTTGTTTAGAGAAATAGGGGAATTTTTGCAAACCCCGATTGAGCTAGCGACAGAAGCAGAATTTTCCTTAGGAATTGCCAAAATTACTGCTAAAACCAAAGATAGTGCTCAAACCCGCAATCAACTCAGACAATATCTGGAACCCCGCACTAATAGTATTTTGCAAGCAATTAACGAAGAAGTACTAGAAAAAGCTATTGAACAGCTAAAGCAGCGTGGTCAAAAAGGACTAGTAGTAATTGTCGATAACTTAGACCGGGTAGATATGCGTCCTGTGGCATCGGGACGTACCCAACCGGAATATCTCTTTATTGATCGGGGAGAACAGTTGCGCCGACTTAAATGTCACCTAGTTTACACAATTCCCCTAGCTTTAATTTTTTCCAATGAGTACGAAACACTAAAAAATCGTTTAGGGGGAGGCATTGCCCCTAAGGTACTACCAATGGTACTGATCCGGCAACGAGACGGAAGGGACTACGAGCCAGGGATGTCGCTATTACGCCAGCTAGTCCTAGCTAGAGCCTTTCCGGAAGTGGCTGCGAATCAAAGGCCATTGTTAGTTGCTGAGTTATTTGATTATCCCGAAACCCTAGATCGGATTTGTCGCGTCAGTGGTGGTCATATTCGTAACTTATTAGGATTGCTCTATAGCTGTCTACAACGGCAAGATCCACCTTTCTCCAGAGAATGTCTAGAATCAGTGATTAAGGACTACCGCGATGATTTACTACTGGCTATCGACGAAAGCCAATGGGAATTGCTATTTGAAGTCATATGCCAACAGAACATCAAAGGTGAATCTGATTACCAAAGCTTACTGCGAAGTATGTATCTGTTTGAATACCGTGATCCTCAAGGGCGCTGGTTTGGTATCAGTCCGGCTCTAGCAGAAACAGAAAAAGTCCTAGCTCGGCAGCAAATTAACTAGACATCGATAGTATGACAAAATGCCAATTCACAGGATTGATTACCAAGGAGAATCAGCAAAAACTCACCAGATTGATCCGAGCGATCGCTCTTTCTAAAGGTGAGTTTGCCTTGATTTTAGTTAGGTGTAACTATAGGTATTTGCGGGAGCAATTGTTAGCAAATCTCTGTGTTCTTACCCATGACATTGATGTACGAGAAATTTCCCTGCATCCTGCAACTACTAGCTTACACAACACAATTCTCACCGAACTATATCCCCCAGACCAGGATCTCGGAGAACAAAACTCTTTACCCTCATCTGTAATCATCTTTGGTCTGGAGTCAGTGATCAAGATTGAGGATTTACTAACTGGGATTAACCAAGCCCGAGATATCTATGCTGCAAATTTTCAGTTTCCCTTGGTGTTATGGCTACAGGATGAAGTGGCATCATTACTATCTAGATTAGCACCAGATTTTAAGAGTTGGGCGGCAACGACGATCAAGTTTGAAATGGTCAAAGCCGATTTAATCAGTTTAATCCGCCAAGAAACAGAATCACTGTTTGCTAAGGTTTTAGAGGCCGATGCTCAAAGGTTTTTATCTAATGCTGCCCTAGATTTAGACCCTAAATCTCAGCAGCGTTATGAAATTGAATCAGCTCGTAATGATCTACTCCGCTTGTATGGTGTCACATTAGAACCAGAATTAGCAGCAAGTCTGGAATTTGTGTTAGGGCGTGACGAGTATGCTAATGATCGCCTTGAACCGGCGATTTCCCATTACCAAAATAGCCTGGTATTTTGGCAACAGCAAGTAGACTATTGTCTACATCAGGCAGTGGGACTTTTCCACCTAGGGCTTTGTTACCGTCGGCTAGCAGATTTAAACCACACTAATAACAGTAAATATTGGAAAGAAGCCCTGTGTTGGTTTCAGCAATGCCTGGATGTATTGGCAACAGCTAACAGGCAGGATCTAGTAGCTAAATTTATTTTAGCAGCTTGTGAAACGCTACTGCGTTTAGAAGCTTGGTCCGACCTAGAACTACTGGCTAAAAAATCATTACAGCTACATGAAATCTATGGAAATCCAGCCCAAGTTGCCCAGGATTATGGCTTTTTAACCGCTGTAGCAGTGGCTAGGGAAAATTGGCTACTAGCTCACGAATTAGTGAATACAGCACTAACGATTTCCGAGGTGGCAACAGGGGTATCTAGACAGCAAGAAAGTTGGTATCTTTTATTATTAGCTAAAACCCAGCAACATCTAGGAGCATGGCAGGAAGCGATCAATAATCTCGAGTGGGCAAGAGTAGTTTGTGAACTTCAGTATGAACCATTACTGTACCTGGAAATTCTGACCCAGTTGCAATTACTCTACTTCGAGAAATGCCATGACTATGCCCAAGCTTTTAGCCTCAAGCAAGAAATCATTCAAATTGAACACCAGTATGGTTTCCGTGCTTTTATAGGTGCTAGTCAATTGCAACCACGATACCACAGAATTAATTCCATCTTGGCAGCACCAGAAATCCCATTTATGATGGAGGAAGTTGCCCAGGAGATTGCTACTTCTGGACGACAGCAAGATGTTAAACGCTTAGTGGAAAGAATCCACCGCCCAGATTATAAACTCACAATTATTCATGGTCCTTCAGGTGTTGGCAAAAGCTCAATTATTAAAGCTGGTTTAATCCCGACTTTAGAGAAAAAAGTAGTCGGTCACCGTCTGCCTTTGCCGCTAATTTTATCTGTTTACAATGATTGGACTTTATCTTTAGGACGCATACTTAACCAGACGCTAACATCGAAAATCTCTTTGACGGAAATTACCCCCAATCTCATTATTGAGAAAATCCGGTTACTCACTGAATCTAATCAGACAATAATTTTGATTTTTGACCAGTTTGAAGAATTTTTCTTTAATATCAACTCCCTCAGTCAAAGAATTGAGTTTTATAATTTTTTCTGTCAATGTTTAAACATACCGTTTGTAAAAATTATTCTGGCTTTAAGAGAAGATTATTTACATTATCTATTAGAAGTTGAGCGTTTAAGTCAGAAGAGCCATAAAAATTTGGGGGTAATCAATAGAAATATTCTTGACAAAGATATTCGTTACTTTTTGGGAAATTTTTCTTGTCAAGATGCTATAAGTATCATCACCAACTTAGCGAAAAGATCCCGCTATGAGATTAAAGAGGAACTAATTAAGCAACTAGTTGAAGATTTAGCAGGAGAAACAGGTGAAGTCCATCCAATTGAACTTCAAATAGTTGGAGCTCAACTCCAAGCCGAAAACATTTCCAATCTTGAACAATATAAAAGTAGTGGTGGCTCAGAAAAACTGGTAGAACGCTGGTTAGAGGAGGTAATCAAAGATTGCGGTCAGGAAAATGAAGAGTTGAGTTGGAAAATACTATTTGAGTTAACAGATGACAAAGGTAGACGCCCGCCAAAAACTAGAGCAGATTTAGTAGTTGGTTTGGGTAATAATTATCTAGAAGAAATCTTAGACTTTGAGTCAGCTTGGGAATTGATTATCGAAATTTTGGTAGGTTCGGGATTGGTCCTACGTATCCGAGAAGAGTCAGGAGATCGCTACCAACTGGTTCATGATTATCTAGTTGAACCGATCCGGCAAAAAAACAATTACGGTATAGTAGCCGAATTGGAAAAGGTCAAAATTGCCAAAATCAAAGCTGAAGCCGCCCATAAACGAAGTCAAGAACAGCTAAATTTAGCCCTAAAACAACGACTCCAAGAAGCGAGAATCGTCGGCGTATCTCTAGCACTGATGGCCGGAACAATTGGGGGTTTATGGTGGCAAGCCGACAGCCAAAAAAGAGCAGCTGAACGGAGCCAAACCAACTTAGAAATTAGTGTAACTGCTGCCTCCAGTGAGGACTTATTCAGCGCCCATAAAGAATTTGATTCTCTATTAGAAGGTTTACGGGCTTGGCGACAACTCAAGCAAGCAGCAAATGAAGTTGAACCAGATACACGGTTTCGGGTAGTGACAGCCCTAGAACAAGCAGTGTATGGGGTAACAGAGTTAAATCGTCTAGAGGGGCACAGCGATATTGTCTGGAGCCTTGCCTTTAGTCCCAATGGTAAGTTGTTAGCTTCAGGCAGTCGCGATCACACGGTGAAAATATGGCAGACTGACGGCACTTTACTCCAGACCCTCAAAGGTCATACCGATGCTGTCACTAGCGTCAGTTTTAGCCCCGATGGTCAAACCCTCGCCTCCACCAGTATTGATAAAACCGTGAAGCTCTGGCAGCAAGACCCAACCACAGGTAAGTTTGCTCCGCAGCCAGTGAGAACTTTAAGCGGACATGGGAACTGGATGTCTAGCGTGAGTTTTAGTCCGGATGGGGAATTACTAGCTACTGGCTCCAATGATTCCACAATCGAACTGTGGCGCAAAGACGGCACCTTAGTCAAAATTCTGCGGGGGCATCATGGATGGGTTAACTGGGTAACATTCAGTCCCGATGGTCAATTTCTTGCTTCCGCCAGCGACGATAAAACCGTGAAGATTTGGCGGCGGGATGGGAGCCTAGTGGAAACCTTATCAGGACATCAGCAGGGTGTAACCGCAGTTGCTTTTAGCCCTGACGGTCAGATTCTGGCTTCTGGGGGTCGGGACAAAATGGTGAAACTGTGGCGACAAAAGTGCATTAATACCCAAGTGGGTTGCAAGTTTGAGTTGCAAAAAAGCATACAGGAGCATTCTGATCCAATATGGAGCCTGAACTTTAGTCCTGATGGCAAAAGATTAGCTGCCACAGGTGATGATCATACTATTAATATCTGGAGTCTTAATGGCATATTACTGAAAACCTTCAAAGGACATACAGATATCGTTACCAGTGTTGTTTGGAGTCCCAACCAGAAATTATTGGCATCAGCAGGTTACGACAAAACCATAAGACTGTGGAGTCTAGATACGCCAAAACTGCCCGTCCTGCGGGGACATCAGGATCGAGTTTTAAGTGTCGCCTGGAGTCCCGATGGGCATATGTTAGCTACTGGTAGCCGCGATCGCACAATCAAACTTTGGCAGCAATACACCAATAACGGTCGAGTAGAAACCCGACTCTACAAAACTCTCAGAGGACACACACAGAGAGTTCCTAGTGTCAGTTTTGATCCTAAGGGTCAAATTATAGCTTCTGGCAGCTACGACAAAACAATTAAACTCTGGCAACGGGACGGGACCCTAATCAAAACCCTCCAAGGGCACAGAGATAGTGTGATGAGCGTGAGTTTTAGCCCCGATGGGCAGTTGTTGGCGTCAGCTAGTAAGGATCAAACAATCAAACTTTGGCAACGTGACGGAACTTTACTCAAGACCTTAGTTGGGCATCAGGGTTGGGTAAATAGCGTTGCGTGGAGTCCCGATGGTCAAGTTTTAGCCTCAGCTAGCGACGACCAAACAGTCAGACTATGGCGACGAGATGGGACGCTATTAAAAACCCTCTCACCCCATGACAGTTGGGTGTTAGGTGTAAGTTTTAGCCCCACTGATCAGCTACTGGCCTCCGCCAGTTGGGATAATACTGTGAAGTTGTGGCGATGGGATGGGACGTTGTTAAAAACCTTGTTAAAAGGTTACAGTGACAGCGTTAATGCTGTTACCTTCAGTCCCGATGGGCAGCTATTGGCAGTTGCTAGTTGGGATAGCACAGCTAAAATCTGGAGCCGTGAGGGTGAATTGATTAAAACCCTCAATGGCCATCGCGGTCCAGTATTAAGTGTTAGCTTTAGCCCTGATGGACAAACTCTCGCATCTGCCAGTGAAGATAACACAGTAATTCTCTGGAATTTACGCCTTGATGACCTGCTACTGCAAAGTTGCAGTTGGGTAGGTGATTATCTTCAGCATAACCGGAACGTTGACCAGAGCGATCGCCTTCTTTGCCAGGGTATAACAACAGGAGTTAGAAGCAACTTACATTGATTTACCATCAATCTAGGCTTCCTTCGGTCCCGAACCTTCTAAAAGGAATGTTGAATTGGTCTGACTCCTGAATTCCATTGGGTCGTTGTAGTTATTTACCAAGAATGCTTGGAGCCGCATCCGTTCAATATAAGGCCAGCCACCTTCAGACTCAATATCTTTCAGCAGCGAGTATAGTTCCTGGCGATTATCAGGTAAGCTAGCCTGAAAAACCCCATCTCGAATCTCTCGGTGTAATTGCTCCAACTGCCGCAGCAAAGCTAAAAGCGCAATAGTGTCCCCAAGACAAGCTTGAGTTGCATCATCTGTTGCAGAAGCTATCGCCTGCAATTTGCCAGACAATTTTGCCGATTCAACATTTTTGTTGTTGCTCATGCAACACTCTCCGTGTAAATGAGGTCAACTCAAATTTACCCAAGATTTTCCGATTGTCAGTATGGATTGCTGGAATTCCCATCTTTAAATCTGTTTCCCTCTTTTAGAGAATTGCTCCATATATCTTTTAGTTTCCCTCTTCTTATCTAGACTTTGATTTTGAGTGAAAAAAAATCGTATGATCTGGCTTATTTCCCAATTCTAACTAGGGACTGTATGTGGTGGCAACACATACGTACTACAAGACCTAGGGCATAACTTTGCCCGAAGGCTACTCGTTTTTACTCCTCTGGTGTGCCGCCTCTAACGGAGTTTAAACCCCCAACTCAAGAACACCAAGCGTTTAAGTACGTTTTAGATATAATTTTTGACATTGAGGTTGATCATGAGGTATCGCGCTTTAATTGTTGCATTCTTGGCTTTATGCCTGGGGCTAATAACTGCTTGTGGCGAAGGCCCAACTACCAGCAGTAAGGATATACTCACCTACGAAGAAATTCGCGGCACTGGCTTAGCTAACAAATGTCCCCAACTGATAGAAATTAGCCGTGGTTCAGTCCCCATTGATCCTGTTAAGTCCTACAGCATCAAACAACTCTGTCTAGAACCAACTAATTTCTTCGTCAAAGAAGAACCTGCTAACAAGCGACAAAAAGCGGAATTTATTTCTGGTAAATTGTTGACTAGGTACACTTCCACCATCGACCAGGTACAAGGCAATCTGAAAATTAACTCAGATAACAGCCTTACCTTTGAAGAAGCAGATGGTCTAGACTTCCAAGCTATTACAGTGCAGCTCCCCGGTGGTGAGCGAGTACCTTTCCTCTTCACTATCAAAAACTTGGTTGCTCAAACCCAGCCAAATCTCAATAGTATTAATACCTCCACGGATTTTAAAGGTACTTTCAAAGTTCCTTCCTATCGTGGTGCTGCCTTCTTAGACCCCAAAGGTCGCGGTGTTGTTACTGGTTATGATAACGCTGTGGCTCTCCCTGCTCAAGCAGATAAAGAAGAACTCACCCGCACTAACGTCAAACGTGCAGAAGTTTTAACCGGCAATATTTCCCTAGAGGTGGCTAGAGTAGATGGCAGCACGGGAGAAATTGCGGGTACCTTCGAGAGCACACAGCCATCTGATACTGATTTAGGTGCTGGTGAACCTAAAGAGGTGAAGATTCGCGGTCTGTTTTACGCTCGTGTTGAACCGACCAGTATCTAACAACCGCAAATCTGCCTAATTAATCACACACCCAATGCCTCCGGAAAAGGAGGCATTAGGCGAAACTACCAGACCGCAAGGGCGAAATGCCCTTTTTTATTGGTTTAAGTGAGATTACATAGAATATGTCAGTAAAACTGAAGTCAAATTTGCCCAAGCTTTTTCCACCTCTCAAAAGTAAAGAAATTTTGCTAATGGCTTACTACGAGGGAATGTAAGGGGAGTAGGGAGTTAGGGAGGGAATGGAGTTGTCCCTTCCTCAGGTGTGGGTAGCGCAGGATCTGAAGAGCAATAATTTATCTTTATCAAAAAATAATCACTATTTAAGTACAATCTCGGTTTTAAGTCCGGACGTAAATTGTATATTTTATATCTATTGAGACTTTCTCGAACCATAAATCATACACAGTCTAAATATAAAATTACTGTAATTTGAATTTTATATTTAGACTTAGCTGACCTAAATAAGCTGAACGAGAGAATTTTTGGGGATTCAAAGAGTTTGAGTGCCTTAGACGTTAATAGTGCGATTTTTTAAAAAGAGATAACTAGACTGTTTATTTAAACATGGTGCCATGCCTACCACATCCGCTAATGAATTGAAGCACGAGATTCTACAGTTGTTACGAAAATACGAACAATCTCCCTCGGAAGCTGTACGTAATGAACTAGTAAAACTCAATTTTGGACTAGTTAGAAAAGAAGCACACTACTGGATAAATCAGTGCCAAGAAAGCTATGATGACCTAATGCAAGTGGGTTGCTTAGGTTTAATCAGAGCCATTGAAAAATTTGAGCTATCCAAAGGAAATGCTTTTAGTTCCTATGCTGTTCCCTATATTCGGGGAGAAATTCAACACTACCTCCGTGATAAAGGCGTTACCGTGCGAATTCCCCGCCGGTGGTTGGCTTTACAACAGCAGTCAATAGGAGTCTCACGCTCCTTACGGGAAAAGTACAATCGTCAGCCAACAGACTCAGAATTAGCAGCAGCCCTGAAAATTTCCCTGAACGAATGGCAAGAAATCAAATTAGCCTGGACTAACCGTTCTCCGCTGAGTTTGGATGTGCCAGTACAGGATGGAGAGGAAGGGGCTACATGTTTGGGAGAGTTGGTTCCAGATCCGCGCTATCGGAGTTTTCAACTGGCTCAAGAAGACCAAATTCGTCTACAACAGGCACTAGTCCTCCTCGAAAAACGGACCCAGGAAGTTCTAGAGTGTGTGTTTTTATATGATTTAACACAAAAACAAGTAGCTGAACACTTAGGAATTAGTGTAGTTACTGTTTCCCGTAGAGTCAAAAAAGGATTAGACTCCTTAAAAACAATGCTGGGTGTAGCAGAGAGTTAATTGCCAGAGCTGATAGTGCTAAAAACAACTTGTTTTAGGTTATAAAGGGAACAGATGTTAACTGGGAAGGAAATTTTCAGTAAGTCTATTGCTTTAAGTAAATTTTCCTACAGCTTTTGAGAGCAGCTCATGGGTAAAAATTCAAAGATTACAGTTGCAGCTATTTTCGCATTGGCAATGGCTGGGTGTGGCTCAGATACTACAACTACTGCTACTCAAGGTAGTAACCCTGTACCAAATCCCAGTGTGGTAGCAAAGGCACTGCAACTACCACAAAGCAAAAGTCCTACATCATCACCACTACCTTTTCAGAATCCAGTGGTACCTGGTAAATTTTCCACAAGTAACAGAGACCTAATTCCGCCCACCAACGTTTCAGCCGACTTAAGTTTAGTGCAAAAAGGGCGACCTGACCCCTTCGCTCAAATTGTGGGCCAGTTAGTGCCTTCAGCACCTGATGATACACCCACAAAAATAGTACCCAAGTTACCACCCCTTACCATCGCGAAAAAACCGAGCAGTTTCATTACTAGCTATAGGCCAAAAACTCCCCCTCTTGTTTTACCTAAGGTAATACCTCAAGTCGTTCCCAGCCCTGATTTAAAGCCCTTGCTACCCCCTCCACCACAGGCTGAATTGGCAAAATCGGTGATGGTGACAGGCGTTATTCTTGTTGGTGATCAACCCCAAGCTATCATCAAAGTTCCCAATGAGCCAACCAGTCGCTACGTGGAAGTAGGACAGCCACTAGCAGGTGGTGTATTAGTCAAGCGGATTGAAATGAATGGTGACTCTGACCCAGTTGTAATTTTGGAACAAGACGGGATTGAGGTGCCTAAAATGGTGGGAGAAAAGCCACCTAACGCTGAAAAACCAAGAACAGCAAATTCTTAGGTTTTGGACTTGGTGCCGTCTTAAAATAATTATTAGTGCTGGAACTAGATCTAAATGGAGACTCGGGAAAAAATTGAATTTGCCGGAATGCCTTTGGCTGTCTATCGGGAGATAGCAGCCCATCTGCACCAAGTAGAAGGGGTAGATGTAGAGCTAATTCCCCAGTCCAACCAACAATTTGATTACAATCAAAGTCAAATCGGCAGTCTGTGGATTTCGTGGACACTCAAAGCTAGCTCGGAGAGTCGGCAGCGTGTCCAACAGATATTGGCTTATTACCAAACCTACTATGGCAATCCTATTTGACACCTCTATCAATCCCACTAATTTCCAAGACATCGGCGATGGTTACACAGTAATTAGGCAAGTTGAAATCAGTGGGATTGATTACAGGGGTATAAGTAAAATGACGGTACTGCATACAGAACCTATCCCATGCAGCCATTTGAATCCGAAACCAAGCAATCAGCAAATCAGCTAGGGATGGAGATAAGGGGATGCGAAAGTAAATCTTTTTGTTAAGATAGGCGCAAACATCTTCCACCGCTTGATTGACAGTTAACGGTGTCTGACCTAAGACAAATCGACGCGGTTCATTTTGCTCCGGTGGGTAGTCAATCAAATATTTGACTAAAGTAGCAATATCTTGCCCATGAATGAAGTGAAAACTGCCATCCACCTTTAAAAAGCGAATTAAATTAATATATTTCACAACTTCTGGGATACCCATTGTGAGATGGGAATAAGGTTTTTTGGCATCACCACCTAACACGAGGGTAGGAAAAACAGAAGTAATTTTTGGGGCGATCGCTAATTTGTCCAATTGTTGTAAACAATTATATTTAGACCGGATATAATCAGTACCTATTTGCCCTGCTTCCTTGAGCAGTTGATTGTGATGATCTAAAACACTGGCAGTGGAAAAATAAATTACCTGTTGGCATCTATCCGGACTCAGTAGATTTAGTAATTCTAGAGTTTTGAAGACATTAATATCGTATATTCCATCTCCACCCCAAACTGTCGCTGTGAGCACAGCAGTATCAATTGTTGATAGTAAATCTGCAAAGCGTCTAATGTCTTGCATATCACCCTGCAAAACAGTGATGCCTGGACGTGCCTGAGTATCTACTTGCAGTTTATTGGGGTTTCTTACTAGCAGGTACAGTTCGTGATCTGTTTCTTGAATCAGGGTATCGCTGATGTAGTGACCTATACAGCCACTAGCACCAGTGACTAGAATCCGTTTCTGGGACATGAAGTATTATGGTTTTAGTTGTTCTTTAAACAGAGCCAAATTTACTCTATGGCTCATTATATATACTCTGCACGGTTTGGCGCTTTACTTTTAAAATCGCGCTTGAAGTTACAGGCAAAGTTTTTTTGCCCAGGTAAAAGTCCAGAAATCAGCCGTTTTTAGTATAATTAGCAAATTAAGTTATAAATTTAAGGCAGTCCCAATGAAAAAAATTTCACTGCCAAGCAGGAAACAGGTTCCTTCCCTATAGCCCACACCCTTAAACCCCTCTTTCAAGTTAGAAGGGATTCAAGACTTGTTTAGAAGTTTGAAGTAGGAAGTTGGGACCATCATACGCCACCTGTGCCCTGCCTCCTACCCTGGAGCCTCATTAAACTAGAGCCTGGAGTTGCTGTGCTGTTTCAAAAAAGAAAGCGACATTTTCCTCCGGTGTCTCTGGTAGTACACCATGGCCGAGGTTGAGGATATGTCCCCAACTTCCTGCTTTGCGAACTGTATCTAGAATTCGCTCACGGATGAACTGTTTGGAGCCAAATAAAACTCCAGGGTCGATATTTCCCTGGACTTTCACCTGCTTACCTAATCTGTCCCGCGCATCGGCCATATCTACAGTCCAGTCTACTGTAACTACATCTGCACCAGATTTTGCCATTCGCTCCAATACACCCGCACTACCACTAACTAGCAAAATTAAAGGTGTATCAGGATGGGTTAGCTTGACCTGTTGGAAGACCCTTTGCTGGTAGGGGAGAGCGAAAGTATCGTAATCTTGGGGAGATAATTGTCCTGCCCAGGAGTCAAACATTTGCACAACTTGGGCACCACAGTCAATCTGGTAACGGACGTAGATAGCGATCGCATCGGCTAATTTACCCAATAATTGATGTAAGATTGCTGAGTCTGTGAAGGCCATATTTTTAATAATGGAGTAGGTTTTTGAGCCTTTACCCTCCACTGCGTATGCTGCTAAAGTCCAAGGGGCACCCACAAAACCCAGCACTGTTGATTTATCCCCTACTTCCTGCCGCAAAGCTTGCAAAATAGTTTTGATAAATGGTAAGGCGGATTCTGGTTCTAGGGGACGGAGATGATCGACTTGTGTTTGAGTACGGATTGGGGAGTGAATGATTGGGCCTTTACCTTCCTCAATATCCATGTCAATACCCAAACCCGGTAAGGGGGTAACGATGTCGGAAAATAAGATTACTCCATCTGGAGCGAAAGCTCTCCAAGGTTGCAAAGAGACTTCTATCGCCACTTCAGGAATTTCCGAACGCTCACGAAATGAAGGATACTTCTCCCTTAACTCTCGATATGCTTTCATATATCGTCCCGCTTGTCGCATCATCCATACAGGGGGACGATCTACTACTTCACCGTGAGCAGCCCGCAGGAGACAAGGAGCCTTTAAGGAAACGCCCATTTAACACTTCATCCTCAATCACTTTTTTATGCCACAGTTTAGCTTATCATTCTGAGAATGTGCTTGGTGAGGATCATAAGTCGAATTCCCAGTTTCGGTGATTTTCAATTTTAATCTGCCAATAGATTCCCATAGCTCCCAGCGCCGAACTTTTAAATCTAGTTTACCTTGATTACCGTCTTGGGATGGGTTGTGGGTGGATATTTTCTCAGTGCTGACTCTTCATGGCTGCTGAAAGCCCACACTCTACCCTCAGGTCAGTGTGAATGGTTTAAGCAGTCATCCCAAATTAATTACATATTTTAAAAACCTGGAATGAGCATTTGACAAGCGTTTCAGGCGATGTGAGTATGAAATTAATTTTGCACAGGTACTTACGATAATTTCATCCCTAGCAGCTTGATCAACTAAGGGAGTGTTAGTCTAGGAATTACTGTCAACTAGCGCATGCATTTTTTCTGGTGTTGGGGTAGGTGTCTTATACGGTCAGCATATACTGGAATTTTCTCCCGTCAATTTCCTTTGGTTGCATTAGTCTTGTAATTTGGTGACTTTCTCTGGTACAAAACTTTATACCCCATTTTAGCCAGATGCTAATATTTTATGGGACTATGCAGGGATTAAGGGACTTCCAACTAAAAAAATATCGAATTCCCAGGGGAGCAGAGGGAGTAACAGTCGTGTCGAGTTCATAAATTGGGATAATTTAATTTCTGGAAGTCCCTAACAACTGTAATTCTGGGGATGATACCAGCAATTGGCTTGTGTATGTTAAAAAAAATCCCACTAGGAAAAAGGAATTTCTCATTTTTAATTAAGGAATATGAACAAAAATCATCTTTTACAGAAAAAGCTCCCAGCACCTATTGCCGACAAACAACCACAGGTTCTAGAGTTGCACGGCGATCGCCGTGTGGATAAATACTTTTGGCTCCGGGAAGTTGACAACCCAAAAGTCATCGCCTATCTGGAGGCAGAAAATGCCTATACCGCAGTGATGATGGAGCACACGGAAGAACTGCAAGCCAACTTGTACGCTGAAATGCTAGCTCGGATTCAAGAAACTGATATGTCCGTTCCCTACCGCAAAGATAACTACTACTATTATTCCCGAACGGAGACCGGAAAAGCTTATCCCATTTACTGCCGTAAACAAGGAAGCTTAGATGCGCCTGAAGAGGTTTTATTAGATGAAAACGAACTAGCAGCAAGTTATGAATTTTTCAGCATAGGTGCATTTGCAGTTAGTCCCAATCATCAAATTTTAGCCTATTCAGTGGATACAACTGGTTCTGAAATATACACGCTATTTTTCCTGGATCTGCTCACACATCAACTATACCCAGAAAGCATTACTGATAGTTCCTTTGACTTTGCTTGGGCTAACGATAATCGCACTGGATTTTATACCAAAATTGATCAGACCAATCGTCCCTATCAATTATTTAGACACTCTTTGGGAACGCCAAATACGGAAGATATCCTAATTTATGAAGAAACAGATGATGCTTACTCTCTATATGTAGGAAAAACCCGCAGTCAAGCTTATATATTAATGAGTTTACAAAGTAAGACGACTACAGAAATCCACTATTTAGATGCTAACTATCCTGACCATGATTTTCAGTTAGTTCACCCCCGGACCCAGGGGATAGAATACGCAGTTGAACATCACACGGATTACTTCTACATTGTCACTAACGACGCAGCCACTAATTTCAAACTGGTGAAAACTCCCATCGTTAAACCAGCCAAGGAGAATTGGCAGACGATAATTCCCCATCGAGAAGATGTGATGCTATCCGGTGTCAGCCTGTTTGCTAATCACTTGGTAATTTATGAAAGAAAGGGAGGACTGGAAACCGCGAGAGTGCAAAACCTATCAACAGGTGAGGAAAATAGTATCAACTTTCCCGAAGCTACGTATGAATTTTCCGAAGGATATAACCCGGAATTTAATACTCACATCCTGCGATTTAATTATACATCTTTCCTCACACCCCATTCGGTTTTTGATTACGATATGCAATCTAATCAGCGGGAGTTGAAAAAAGAAATAGAAGTTTTGGGTGGATATGATAAAACCCAATATCAAAGCGAGTGGCTAATGGCTACCGCTGAAGATGGGACCCAGATTCCCATATCCATAGTTTACAAACAGGGTCTGAAAAAAGATGGCAAAAATCCCCTATTACTCACAGGGTATGGTGCCTATGGTTATCCTTATTTTGCTTCCTTTTCATCGAATCGATTGTCTTTGTTAGATCGGGGCATAATATTTGCCATTGCTCATATTCGGGGTGGGGAAGAAATGGGGCGCAAGTGGTATGAAGCCGGGAAATTTTTAAATAAAAAGAACACCTTTACAGATTTTATTGCCTGTGCTGAATATTTAATTAGGGAACAGTGGACAGCAAGCGATCGCCTGGCAATTAGTGGTGGCAGTGCCGGTGGTTTATTAATGGGAGCAGTGATGAATATGCGTCCTGATTTATTTCAAGTAGTTGTTGCCCATGTCCCCTTTGTCGATGTCGTCACCACAATTCTTGACACCTCCCTACCCCTCTCCGCAATGGAACATCAAGAGTGGGGTGATCCCAATGACCAAGTTTATTATGAATACATGAAATCCTACTCCCCCTACGACAACATTGAGGCTAAGGACTATCCCCATCTGCTGATTACAGCTGGTTTAAATGATGCTCGCGTTAAGTATTGGGAGCCAGCGAAGTGGACAGCCAAACTTCGGGAACTGAAAACAGATCAGAATGTGCTCCTACTGAAAACTAACATGGGTGCAGGACATGGCGGTGCATCTGGACGTTATGAAAGTTTGCGCGAGTTGGCTTTTGATTATGCCTTTATTTTAGATAGGTTGGGTTTGGGGGATAGTTAATTAGGGCTTGCTGGATAATGCTAGAACCTATTCTAAATAAGGGTTTCAACCGTTTTTATTCCAGACAGGTGCAGGACTATGGTCAATAGATGTTCAAAATTCCTGCACTTTGGTAGAAAATCGTAGGGTGAATTTGAAAAACCAACCCCCGAAGTCCCCATTTTAGGCACTGTGTGTCACCTAGATTCGATTTGTGGAGTTTTTCAGCAGACCCTAATTAGGGAGTGGGAATAGTCCCCAATGACTAACTACCTCAATATGTTCAAGATTAGGAGAGTCATAGATCAATCTCTCCCCTTCTCCATTGCTAAGAACGGCTTCTTCTTCAGCGTTATTTAATTTGAAACTCGCCATTAATTGACAACAACCGTGCCTCAATGCTTTCCCAGGTGGCAGGTGATACTCGTACAGATACTTTTTTACACTGTATGAGCAGGTCATTTGCGTAGAGAAAATTTTTCATTGCATTTAATTCTTCCAGGGATAAATTAATCATGTCTGGGCTGAGATTGAAAGCACTGAATAAAGTTTGTTGGAGGCTTTGAATAAATTTCTGACGCTCTTCCTTCGGTAGTTTCTGATCAGGAATTTTAGTTTTCAGGTTGTTGAGTTTGTCAATCAGCATAGTAAAATTAACGTTATTGAATATTGTTAATTTTTCAAGTGTACTGATGTAATCAATAGCCTTGGCGATGGCGATGGCGATGGCGTTGGCGTTGGCGATGGCGATGGTGTAGGTGTCGGCGTTGGCACTGGCGTATGTGTCGGCGATGGCACTGGCGTAGGCGTAGGCGATGGCACTGGCGTTGGCGATGGCGATGGCGTTGGCGTTGGCGAAGACGTTGGCGATAGCGAAGGTGATGGCAACTGCGCGTTTACCCGCAGGTTTTAAGTCCCCAGCAGAGTCAGTTGTTACCTGTTCAGCCCAGTTTAATAAAGTTCGCAGCTTTGGTGTGTTAATGTACTTTTTTGCTTCCTTTTCCATTAACAGCAGCAAATTATCTGCACCACCATCCATTAAACCAGCAACAAGTAGAAACACTTCCTTCCAACGTTCATCTGTTAGGTGTTCAGTAACTAATTGCTCAACTAGGTAATGGTCATCAATATATTTTGCTGTTAAATATTCCTGTAGTGTTAGATGAGAAAAAGAAAATACATTCTCTGCTCGTTCTACTAAAATTCCTTGTTGCACAACAATAGCATTCAGCACTGCTTCTCCATCCAAATTTTGAGGTGCATTTAAATTACTTGCTGAAAATGCTTCAATCTGTTGAACAACATCACGCTGGGAAAAGAACAGTCTGTCAGAATTGAAATTTTTATAAGCAATCTCTGATAATAATATTTGTTCTATTTCATTGCTCAGACCTTGATATATTTCCTGTTGGTAAATTCGCTTTTCTGATGCCCATTCTTCTAGCAAGATCTGCAATGCCCTGCGGTAAAGAAAACTACGATTATTTGGAAAGTTTTGGGATCGGTCATATACTAAACACAGAAATGTCAGCAATAAAGGTGTTTGGGCTAACTCTTTAGCCGCAGAATTTTCCGGCTTTTGTAGTAACTCCCAACATCTATCAGCTGTCTGAGCTTGTTTATCTGCTGCTGACTGAAACCAATTATCAATAAATTGCAGAATCTGCTGATCATCAAAATCTGCCATTGCTACATTGCTAAAGTGGTTAAAGCTACTGCGATAAGCGGCAGTCCGACAGGATGCAATGAAGCGATTTTTGTTATAAGTATCAACAAAATGCTGAATGTGGTTAATAACATTGGTTGAATTTTTTGTGGGAACTTCATCCAAACCATCCAACAAAATTAGTAGCTTGCCTCTCTCTAATGCTTGATGTGTAAATTGTTCCGGTTCTGGGAATTCACAACTCTTAAATTCTCCGGCAATAAAATTTTCTATATTGATATCGTAGGATGTAAATCTTTTCAACTCTATAAAAACAGGAATACAATTGTGGTTGAATGCTCCTTCTTGCCCTTTGAGGGATTCTAATCCTATCTTTCGCAGGAATGTAGACTTACCTGAACCGGGTCCACCAAGCACCATTAGGTATTGCTGATCGTTAGCAACTGTAATTCCTTCATGCTTACCTTGATCTGGTAATTGAAACCTGCGGTTATTAGATTGGCGATAAAAGTGCTCTAAATCTTTGATTTCAAAACTACGGATGGCATAATCATCTAAAAATTGAACTTCTGTATAAACCGATTCCAGCTTTACAGGTTCTCGCATTCCCAGTACTTTTAAGAAACAGTAGCGATTTTTGTAATTCTCTATATACGCCACATACGCCCGGTGAATCGATGCTTTGGAAGGGACTTTATTCGGATCGTCACTGAGACTATGGAAAATGGTGAGCGCAATTTGAGTTAAGTATTCAGCTGCTTTCAGGTCTTCGTTAGTAAGTGGGGGAGGTTGAATCTTGATCACCTGATCAAAACTAGCATGGTTAACCCTTGGCAATTCCAGGGATTTGAGAATCTGTTGAGCAGTACCCTCTACAAGAATAACCCGACTTGTCGTACCACCATAGATTTTCAGTGAAAGCTGTTGCAACTCCTGAATCGTGGTACTTAGAGTTGCTGCTAAATGAGTTTGTTGCTGCTCAATCAAGGCTTTTCTATAGGCAGAACGCGAGGGAAATTGAGATGGTTCTAGGAGAGGTAGGTTTAAATTTTGCCCGGATTTTGGGTCGGGTTCTAGGGTCATGGCTACCCGTAATACTTCATCTGTCTTGGCGTGGAGCAATTTATCCAGGAAATCAGGGTCAATTTTAGTGATATGGTTTTCACCTAAATTCATGATTTGACTCCACTTGAATCAACCCCTGTCCCTGACGATCGCGAGGTTGCTTCAAATCCTTACACCTCGATAATAATTCCTCTTTTAGGTCGAGAATGGTCATATATGGGTATTTCTCTAAAATCAAAGCCGCCACTCCTGACACAATTGGGGTTGCCATAGAAGTACCGCTCCAGGCTTCATACCCACCCTGTACTACTGAGGAATAAACGGCTTCTCCCGGTGCAACCAAGCGAGGAACGGTATACAAATGATTTTCAACTGTCAAACTGGCACTGCTGCTAAAGCTGGCAACTCGATTTTTTTGATTGCTTGCACCTACGGAAATCACATCTCGATAATTTCCAGGACTACAGGTTTGATCGCGCCCATCGTTCCCAACCGCACAAACGGGCAACACACCAAAAGCTAGTAAGCTAGCAATTACACCATCCATCTCAGGCATATAACCTCTAAATCCGACAGACATATTCACAATCTGGATTTCTGGTTGAGTAGATACCCATTCTAACGCCAAAATAAAGGTAGAAAGCTCCCCGCGTCCTTTAGGAATAATGACTCCACTCAGAAGCTTTGCTTCAGGCGCAACCCCAACCCGATTGCCAGCAATTAACCCAGCTACATGGGTTCCGTGTCCATCTGTATCTAGGGAGTTATTTTTAGGGATGGGACACCAAGCTTGAGTATCAAATTCATAGGCACTCGATACTTTTCCTTGAAGAGATGGATGAGTGGCATCCACACCCGTATCCAATACAGCAATGCCAATTCCCCGACCTGAACCCGTTAAATCTCTTTCCCTGCCTAACTCATAACCTATCGCCCGTAAATGCCACAAGTCAGTTGATTCAAGTTCATCCTCTCGCTTAGATGCAAGTTTAACAGGGGGGATGAGTTCAAGAGGCTGGTCTTTCAACAGATAAATTTCTGGTAAGTCTGTCGGCAGTGTTTCTGCTATTTCATCAGCCATATCTACAACTGCTGTCCCCGTCACTCCAGGGGATTTAGGGCTTTTGAGTACCCGAATTTTACTTTTCCCAACATCTTGAATCCAGTCTTGAATGTCCTGCTGAATTGGATCTTGCCTTTGCAGTTGGATTACTTTATCAACTTGGTCTTGACGAGATGTAGAGGCTAGTTTCCTAGAAGTTAAATCTAGCGAGCGTGCAACTGCGGTTTTTTTAGGTATGATAATATAAACAGTCATATATTTTCTAAGAAAGTGATTTTCAGGATTTTGCAATCATTTTTGACTAAACCTTTTTTATCATCATAGCCTGTGATAGTTACTTAAGAATTCAGAACGCAAAAGGAATAAAAGAATCGTTCCCATTCGTATTTTAAAAACCAAAATATTAAGTACTATTACGGTTTAACCAGATTGCTTATATCTTAAAATACATTTGCCAAAATAAAAGCCGACCAAAATTTCGGCGAAACTGGCAAAAATATTAATACACGGCTTATGTGAGTTGGAGGCTGAAACAACGCAGTCTCCATCACAAGGGTAGATTTTACAATTAAATCTAAGGCTGAAACCTTTGATATTGCTTGAGAATTTTTAAATCACATAAGGTGTAATACATAAGCATTTAGCCTAAAAGGTAGATTGGGATCTGAAACCCTTAGAGGAATTGCAACAACTTTCAGAGTGAAGGGCAATGGGGGTACGAGCAAGCACCCCCACAACTAGAACCTAAGAAAGATTTTGCAACTCAGATGTACGGACTGAAAGCTGTTGGGTTTGGGTTCCCCGTTGCACTTTGATTTGTAAAACCTGACCAAGACGACTATCTTCCACTACACCTTGCAACTGTTCTGCTGTGGTAATGGGTTCTCCATCTACTTGGAGGATGACATCACCACGACGGACACCTGCTGTAGCAGCTGGAGAATTGGGGACGACTCGCACCACTAAAACACCACTGACTTCGGGAATCTCAACGGCAGCATTGGGGTCGGTGTTATTCTGCCTTGCCAATTCAGGTGTGAGAGTTACCATCTGTACCCCTAAATAAGGATGGGCAACTTTGCCATCCCGTTGCAATTGGGCAGCGATCGCTTTAGCTTTATCGATGGGAATTGCAAACCCGATACCCATAGCGTCGGCCCGAATGGCTGTATTAATTCCAATCACCTCCCCCCGTCCATTGAGGAGTGGTCCCCCGGAGTTACCCGGGTTGATAGCTGCATCCGTTTGAATGAACTCAAGGCGTTTATCGGTGATGCCTACCTGGGCACTGGAACGCTTGAGGGTACTGACAATGCCCAGGGTGACGGTGTTGTCAAAACCCAAGGGATTCCCCACAGCGATGGCCCAGTCACCTACTTGGACATCACTGGAAGAACCCAAAGGAGCGATGGGTAAATCATTTCCAGCGTTGATCTTGACCACTGCCAAATCTGTCACCTCATCAATGCCCTTAACCTTGCCCTCAAAAGTACGCCCATCTTTGAGCCGGACTGTCACCTTATCGGCTTGATCAACTACATGGGCATTGGTGAGGACTAGGCCGCTCTTGTCGATAATGAAACCAGAGCCTAGTCCACGTAGCTGTTCCGTAGGTGATAGTTGGGGGAGGCTATCACCAAAAAACCTCCGGAGAAATGGGTCGTCTAGAAGGGGGTCGAGCCGACGGGTGATGGTGCGTTCTGTATCAATCCTGACTACAGCCGGTCCCACGCGATTTACTGCTTCCGTGACAAAGCTACTGCTACCTATGGCAGCGGTGGCAGGTGGTTGTTGTTGGGTAATCAACCCTAAAGGTACTGATTCGGCTGGGGAAGGCAGCAGCAGGATGGTAGCAAAGACTAGCACAATGGCTAAAACTTGGGCACTGAATTGGCTGATCAACTGGGAAATCTGCATAATCACAACCTAATCTAGAGGCCGAATAAATCTATTTATACTTATTGTTACAGGTCTGAGATAATCCCTGGATTGTAATCAAAGTTAATAGAAGATTGAGCTATAAAGCTATTAAGGAGATTCACCCTTAGTAGGTTCGGGTTTCACCCATTCATCAGTAAGGAGTTTGGTTACTGATATTTATTTCTATGGGCTACTCCTTTCTCTAGGCTAGGATCTGATTACTACCGTCAGCAACCCAGCCCTGAAAGAGAAATCAAGCAAGCTGTGCTGACCAGACCACCTAGCAATAGGTAAACGTTTATGCGTACAGGGTTGTAAGATTTGGAATGGCAATTGTCCCATTGAAAGTGCAATTACATTAGTACGCCAAATTGAGCAGCCCCAAGGCGGTAATGGATGACTAAAAAAGATTCACTGCGACTAAAGTCGCCGCGTCGTTTCCCTCTCTTTCTCTGAAGCCACGCTCGTTTCCCACTTACCGAGTTTTCTTATGAATTTTGTGTACCACTTATGAATGGCTCCAATCACATATCTCAGTCAGTGGAATCTACGGATGAACTTGACCACGAGCATGATCTGCAACAGGGGGCTTCTGTCCACCCCCATATCCATAGTGAAGAGTCTTTGCGGCGAATTATCAATCGGCTTTCGCGTATTGAAGGGCACATTCGCGGTATTAAGGCAATGGTACAGCAAAGTAGCCCTTGTCCTGATGTGTTGCTGCAAATTGCTGCTGTGAGAGGTGCATTAGATCGGGTAGCGCGAATTGTGCTGGATGAACATTTGACTGAGTGTATTGGTAGGGCAGCACAAGATGGGAATATTCAGGTAGAAATTGAGCAATTAAAGGCTGCTTTGGATCGGTTTTTACCGTAGTTTGAGAAAAAAATAAGACATTATTGTTGCTAACCAGTGGTTAGCAACAGGAATGAGGAAAATTGCTCAACGCGGGTATTAAGTAATGCATTTTTTGAATAACGGTGCGTTACGACTAGGCCTAACGCACCCCACAACTTACTTTGTTCTAGCCAGCTACTACTAGATTCTCTCCCTCAAGATGAGATAGACGCTCTGCTAGTAGTTTCTCCAGGGATACCAGAGCTTTAGTAAAGCCTTCGATCCCTTCTGCCAATTTATCAGATGCCATCCGGTCCTCAGCATGCATCTTGTCAAAGGTGGCTTTATCAATAGATATCTTTTCAATTGACAAGCCTGCTACTTTTGCGGGATCAAGTTTACGTGGTAGCTCCCCAATAGTTGCCTGCAATTCACCCAGCAGTGGGGGGGAGATGGTCAACAGATCACAACCAGCCAGTTCTGTAATTTCCCCTATATTGCGGAAACTAGCTCCCATCACTTCGGTTTTGTAGCCGAATTTTTTGTAGTAGTTATAGATTGTGGTGACAGATAATACCCCTGGATCTTCCGCTGCTGGGTAGCTATCCCGTCCGGTTTCTTTCTTGTGCCAGTCAAGAATCCGGCCCACAAAGGGAGAAATGAGGGTAATACCCGCTTCAGCACAAGCGATCGCTTGGTGAAGACCAAACAACAGGGTCAAGTTACAGTGAATACCTTCTTTTTCCAGAACTTCCGCTGCTTTGATTCCTTCCCAAGTAGCAGCAATTTTAATTAGTACCCGATTGGGGGAGATGCCAGCAGCGTGATATTGGGCAATTAGGTTTCGAGCCTTAGCAATTGTGGCCTCTGTATCGTAGGATAACCGGGCATCCACCTCTGTGGAGACTCGGCCAGGGATGATTTGTAATATCTTCAAGCCAAAGGAAACAGCCAGTCGATCAAAAGCGAGGGAGACCACCTGAGCTTGATTGGCTCCTGCACCAGCATCTTTCTTGGCTTGGAGTAAAGTTTGATCAACAATCCCCTGATATTCCGCCATTTGTGCAGCTGCGGTAATCAGAGAAGGGTTGGTGGTGGCATCCTGGGGCTTGAACTTCTCAATTGCTTGGATATCTCCAGTATCTGCTACCACTACAGTTACTTTCCGTAATTGTTCTAGTAAACTCTTAGACATATTGATGATTCTCCATGAATTTGGTTTGCTGCTATACTTACCTCATTCCCCAATGCCGATAGTCTCAGCCCTATTCTAAGGGTGTTATGCCGTAATTGGCTGTCCAATAGAATGCACTTTAATTAAACTTGTTGTCCCCGACATTCCCACGGGTACCCCAGAGGTAATCACCACTTTATCTCCCTGGGAGCCTAGACCCATTTCCACCACTTTATTGACTACATTCGTCAGCATCTCTTCTGTATTATGGACTGGGGGAATCAGGAAAGGTTCCACGCCCCAGGATAGGGCTAGCTGGTGGTACGCAGTAATTTCCGGGGTTAAGGCAATAATGGGGGTACTAGGACGGTATTTAGATATGAGTTTGGCTGTACTACCGGAGGAAGTGTTACAGAGAATTGCCCGGGCACCAGTTTCGTAAGCAATGCGACACACAGCTTCTGCCACGGACTCAGTGACGCTGAGGCTACCTGCGGACTGACTCCAGGAATGCCGAGAACCTGTGGGGAGAGCTTTTTCGGTCCGGGTGGCAATATTGTGCATGATTTGCACTGCTGCAATGGGATACTCCCCTACGGCGGTTTCTCCAGATAGCATCACCGCATCGGTGCCATCCAAGATGGAGTTAGCTACATCGGTGGCTTCAGCACGGGTAGGATCGGGGGCACTGATCATTGACTCTAACATTTGGGTAGCAGTAATTACTGGTTTACCTACCCGATTACAGTGACCAATAATCTCTTTTTGAACTAGGGGGACTTCGTGGATGGGAATTTCTACCCCTAAATCGCCGCGAGCAATCATAATCGCGTCCGTAACTTCGAGGATCGAATTGAACTGCTCTATAGCCTCAGCTCGTTCGATTTTGGCAACTAAGCGAATCTTAGCTCCTGCTGCTTCAATCATCCTCCGGGCTGGTTCTAGGTCTTGAGGCGATCGCACAAAGGATACTGCTACCCAGTCTACACCTAACTGAATTCCAAATCGTAAATCTGCCAAATCTTTCTCAGTGATTGAACTCACTGGCAAGGGTGTCTGGGGTAGGTTAACTCCCTTGTGGGTGGAAATCAACCCACCAATTTTCACCAATGCTCGAATTTTATCAGCATCGCGCTCGGTAACTATTAACTTAACCCGACCATCGTTGATTAAAATCGGCTCCCCAGGGCGCACCATGGCAAACAAAGTTGGCAAGGGTAGGGGTATTTCGTCGATACTCTCTCCCTTGGGTTGTAAAACAAAGGTGACTTCACTCCCTGCTTCCAGCATCAGCCCTGCTGGAGGCAAAACCCCCAAACGAATCTTCGGACCACACAGATCCTGCATGATAGCGATGGGTTTTTGCTGCTGAGTGCTAATCTGGCGCAAATATTGAGCAGTTTGGGCGTGGAATTCATAAGCACCGTGGGAAAAATTCAGTCGGGCTACATTCATTCCCGCTTCTACTAACGCTTCTAGCCTTTCTAGTGCACAGGTAGCAGGTCCGACAGTACAAATAATCTTGGTTCGACGCATAGGGATGTAGGGTTTAGGAGCCAGTGCTCGGCTATGAGTCACTGGTGTGGATAACCTGAAACCTGAACACCACTGTTCAAGTTCACAAGTGTTTCTTATCACTGACATACTATGTAAAAACACTTTTGATTCTGGTCTTCAACCTAAGTCCCCAAGTAA
>Ga0209611_10003973_pt1 | contig 25387 bp, 20 predicted proteins | sample S1TSphgellanicum_3_FD_187693 | JGI IMG/M metagenome (GOLD analysis project Ga0209611, IMG submission 187693) | Host-associated microbial communities from peat moss isolated from Minnesota, USA - S1T2_Fc - Sphagnum magellanicum MG (SPAdes) (version 2) | ecosystem: Host-associated > Plants > Peat...
TTCTAGGGTCAATACTCTTGAAATCAAATGATGCATGCACATCTAATGGTATTATCAATATTCTCATTTCCTTTTTCATTGTGCTATTTTTTTTGACACTTGATTGGGTGCTAACATGGAGTCATTATTAAAATCCATTGTAGTCTTATTGTACTTTAGCATTTGTTATCAGATTAATTCTTTTGATGAAAATGGCAATGTTCCATTATGTGCCTAATCTTGTTGTAATATGAACATATTTCATTAGGTTTTCTTGGTTCTTGTTTTCTTTTTCTTGATTATGGTGTAACTTGTGTGAACTTCCATTAAGGCTTGGAAACCATTGAAATCATTGATGTTCATTTCACATGCAAAATTTATTTTTATCTTCCATAAAAATATCATGTTTCATGCTTGTTGTAGCAATCTATAAGGTATGATAAAGTGGGTAAGGTAGCTTGTTTTTACAATTATTAACTATTTGTGCATATGCAAACCAATGGCAGTTGTTTATGTAGCTTAACTCATTTAAAATTGAAACATGATTAGTATATTTAAATAGGCAAATGATAGACAAAGAAGATAAGAATGATGACTAACACTCTTGTTTCTTGTGGCCTAAATGGTAAAGACAAATTTATTTTAGGTGATGCATTTTTTAGATTTTAAAGAGTAAACAATTACACTTGATAAATTTCTTACAATGATGATACTTATTGAACTATAAATTCAATAATGTTGAACCCTATGGTTTTGGTAAAAAATATTGGTACATGTCACCTTATAAATATTTCTAGACATGTGATAGGTCAAAAAATTCATACGAAAGCTTAGAGTTTTCAATGTGAAATGGAATATCAATGATTGAAAATGACAAAAATGAGGTAAATATTAAATTTCAAAATTAAAAACAATTAAAATGAGAAAATTTTAAAGCATTTTATTCTTAAACTCTACATTTGATGGTGGATTAGATCTTTAATTTATTTTGACACAACTTTGACAAAGTATGAATCCACTTTTCTTGAAATTCATTCATATTTTTCAATGTGATTTATATAAAGTGTATTACAACAAGTATATCTAAAAATTAACATGTTAATGTTGAATATACTTTACATTCTAAATTCATCTATAGTTCATAAAAATTATGGTTGTGACAATCCAAACTTCCCATTTAATTGTGCTTTCACCCTAAAAGAAACAATTTATAAAGGAATTGGACCTTTAATGACATCCCAACTTGGTCTAGTTTCTTCGAGTGCCCCCTTGATGATTGTCAATGAATTCTTACTTGACATTTGATGAAAATGTGTAGCATGTTTCTTGGTGGTAGGATTAAATTGTGTTCCAACTAGTTTTTGGGTAAATAGGTTTCTTGAGAAAAAAAGGTTAAGTCTTGGGAATTATTAATGCATATTACTAGTGAAAAAGGAACAAAATGCCCTTGATCCTAATTCTTTCAAATATGTTCGAAAAACTTCCAATTATAGGGTGAAAGCAAGCTAAGGTGGACCAAAAGTGGCATGATAGGAATCCATTTTTGCACAATTTTTTGTGTTATCACAATTTTCACAATAAATATGTCAACCAAAATTCATTTTTTTGCAAGAACTATTTCTTTCCCTCCTTTCCTAGGTACAATACATTAGTGAATACTTTGAAGGAATTTTTTTTCATCAAATTCAAATTTTTGGCATGGAAAATGGGATCTAATGAATTATGAAGCTTTCAAAAGTACCTAAAGTATTCCCATTCGTAATCATGTCCCCAATAAATCCCAATAAGAATATGGTTTTCATTTTAGTCATACAACTTATGATAGAGTACCATAACATATTTCATTTGATAATCCAAAAATTATAAATTCATTTAAAAATGTGTATGGATTGTGACACAGAATGAAACACAAAATTAAAAGTCCCACAAAGACCAAAAGATGGTCATTTGGTTTTTATTTTTTGTTGTTAACTTCCTATAACAATGTATATTATAAATATGAGTCCATTTTTATAAATTTCGTTATTAATTGGAATTAAGAAACATTGTCACAATAGGAGGTATTGGATTTTTGCTTTATGATGTGCAAAAATGGACAGTGTAGTTTGCTTTTGCCCTATAATTGAGAATTCTGAAAAGTTTCACCTACATATACTTGCGTGGTAACTTTCATAATTTAGGGTAAATATATATCTTAAAATTCCTTACCTTGCAGAAAAGGTAAACATTTGATGATCATTGAACCTTATACTTACCCAAATTGAAGAATAATTAAAGCCTATATACCCTTGTACCCTTACTCAAATTGAAAAATTTGTGAAGCCTATATACCTTTACTTGATTGATAAATATTTTCATTTACCCTTTACTCAGCTGATATACTAAAATATATAAAGCCACTTGTAACACCAACATGGCGAAGTACATATCTTTCCTTGATTTAGAAGTCTTTTTTTTTTGTCTTTAGAAATGTCCAAAAATCCAAAGTCTTATACAATTACAATATATGTTTTGTGGCCTTTACTAGATGTACAATGCTAGTTTAGTCGTTTACAAAACCAAATTTGGACCAATTTTTATTCAAAAGGAAAAAAAATTGGCTCATTAGTTTGCACAATTGCTTCTCTTGTATATTGTAGTACCTTGGCACTTTATATTGTTTGTAGAAATGTTAAAAATTTCAAAATATATATATATTTCCTAAAGAATTGTTTTTCTATGTGAATGAAAGTAATTTTCTTAAAAACAATTCAGGAATCTTATATTTTTCAACATGCAATCTTCATAATTAATTAATTATGAAATAGAGATTTGTTGAAGCTGCCCTTCTACTATAGTATTAGCTAAATTTAAGACAAACAATTTATAAACAGGTCCTTGAAATTCAAACTAAACTTACAGATCAATATGATTAGAAATAGTAAATTTGAATGATTCAGCCTACTGTAGTACAGTGGCAGCCTCAGCACTAATTACGTTATTCATTGAAAACTTTGCTGAAATTTTCAAAAAAGAAAATCTCAAAATTTATAGACTTGAGAAAAAATTGTGTAGGGAAATAATGAATCTTTTACAGGATTCTGGAATATTCTTTTTCTCGAAGTGGAATCTTCCTAATTAGTTGATTTTTGGGCAGAAATATGCCCAAGCTGCCAAGGTATCACGTATAGAGAAAAGTGTAACCTAGCACCCATGGCAAGTACCGGAGCCGACACTCAAGGGCTCCAAATTCTTTTCTCGTCTCTAACATCTGGAAGAGACTTGAAGTCACATTCTTTTGTTTGAACTATCTCTTGGAACTTCTTGCATTTATCAACACCTAATTTTCTGATGAAGCATTTTGATGAGCTCAAGATAGCAGAGCCTCTTGTGTTTTTGGAACTAACATGTGTTGTCCAGCACCACCTTGACCGACATAGAGAAGTTGGTATTTGTGAGCAAGAATTGACATTGTGATCTTAAGGTTGGTTATAATTACCTTCTAATTTGGTGGAGTTAGTTGAAAATATTGAAATTTAGAAAAAAAAAGTTAAAGGAATTTGAAGGTTCACCTTTAGTTTGACTTAATTTAAAACTATATTTGATAATTATTAAAGTCTAATTGGACATAATCTATGACATTTGCACATACTTAATTCACTTTTGTTCTAATTTAATTTAGGATTTTTTTGACCTTAATTCAATAATCACTATGAAAAAAAAAGATTTCCAACTAGCCTTGCAATTGGGTTTTTCAGTTGTAATGACCATTTGCAATTCACTTGCAACTCATAATATTTTTATAGGCATGAATGCTATGGAACGAGTTACATGAATTACAATGGATACAACCCATTATGTATGAAACCATGTACATATGCAACTTGTGCAACTCAATTACAACTATGTAGAAACAACCATTGTGTAACTTTAATGCAACTAGTTTGCAACTACCATGGGAATGTCATGCGAATGTTACTTTTCATTTATCCATCAAAATTTGACACATGGCACTATGGAAATTTTAAGGTGAAAAACATTTTCTTTTTAAAATATTGATTTCCCCCATTCCTTATGATTGTTCATTTACAATGGTTTTAGATTGTGACATGTGACACAATAAAAATTTGCCACATGACATATTAGTTCAAATTTGGTAAAAATAAAATAAAACGTGGATTTAAGTATTAAGGAGGTCAATACATTAGCATAGGTAGGTAGGTAGGACATACCTACATAGTTAGGTTGCATACCTATCTACTTACACTACATACTTATTTACCTACCTAGGTAAGTAAATAAAAAATTAGGACCAACTATTTGCTCACCTAGGTAAGCAAATAGGTAGGAAGGTATAAAAGAAAGTGAACTAAAAAGTAACCATGTAAATATTTTTATTTTATGCATGTTTTTTTTTAGGGTTAAGTTTTTTTGGTTTTATCACAAATTGACACATGTATTCTAATGTGAACACACATAAAAAACACTTTTATGTAGTTTATGAAATGAGATTCATGAGTAAAACATATGGGTTAAATCTTTTAATTGCACATTAATTGGGTTGCAATTAGAAAAAACATTTCCCACATCTTTTGTGTTTTTTTTAAATTTTGTAAATTGTACAACCAAATAAGTAATTATTTCATAATTATATATGTGAATTGATTACCAATAATTAATTATTTTGATTATTTTTTTAAAATTAGCTAATTCAATTCAAATATTTATTAGATAAATAATGATTTGAATTTAGATAAAACTTAGAGAATTAATCATTTGGATTCCCAAAATGAATTATTTGGGTTATCCGATAGTTAAACAGTCGAACTAATTATCTGATCTAATTACTTGAATCGATTAATCTAATTTAGATAATTAATTAACTAAATTAAAATAATTAATTCATAATAATTAAATAAATTAGGTATTCATTAATATTTAATATATTATTAGAAATATTTAAAACTAAATATGAATTTTGATAGAAATATAGTTAATTATATGAATTAATCGATCTAATTCATCTAATTTGTTAGTTAGCTATTTTAAATAATTAATAATCTGAATTTTTGAATTGATGATTATTTGAATTTAATATTTTTTCAAGCAGCTTAATTTATAAAAAATTCATACTGAATAAATTATAAATAAATTATTTGAGTTAATTAAAAAAATAGTGATCTAAAATAGATTTATTAATTCAGGTTAAATATTTAAAATAAATTAATATGTGATTTATAATAGTTTATTGAATGAAAAATTATTAAATATCATATATATATAAGTTATTAAATTATTAATAGTTGAAGAACAATCACAAAATAATGGAAAGGTAAGATTTTTATAATGGCAACATAGTGATGAAATAATGGCACAAATAGTTGTATCAATGGGAATCATAGTTGATAATTAGTTGCAAGTGTCATATTTAATGGGCATGGGAAATGTGTGCACATGGCATGATTGTACAATGCCAATGCCATACATTAGTTTGCTAATTGGGTATTACATTTACACTAGTTGTAATGTAGTTGCCACACACAACTAAAATGCAACTTGCAAGAAAATCAAACATAATTGACTACGTTTGCATATATGATGTGTATATTACACCATACATGTGTCCCATTTGTAACTAAGTTACAACCATAATACAATTCCTTGATTTTTTTATGTGGCATTTAATTTATTAATTGTTCATATTTCCATGCTTTAGTTACAATGTAATTGCATATTGATTGTTTTAGAGCACTAGTTGCAAGGTAGTGTGATTCCAATAGACATGATTTCTCATAGTGTCTATTTGGTAGGTATTTAGGTATGATTGGTCCTAATCCACCTTTGAACATGTATTTAATTCACCTATGGTTTGACCTAATTTAGGACTATTTTGACCTTAATTCACTTATGTTTGTTAAGTATTCAAGCCTATTTAAAACTAATCCATGACCTCTATACATATTTGATTCACCTTTGGTTTGACCTAATTTAAGATTATGTTGATTTTAATTCAACTCTATTTGGACCTTTTTCACTTCTAATTGGACCTATTCACCTCTATTTGGACTTGATTTAGGTTTGTTTGGACCTATTTCATCTCTGCAAATGACTTATTTTAACTTTATTATGAATTAGAAGGTCTATAAACCCTTATTAAGGATTGTTCCAAGCTTTGGAGGTTTAATTACCCTTCAAGTTTATAAACTATATGACACCAAAACTAAGTTGAAACAAAAATAGTTTGATTTTGAAAATTTTGAAAATTTTCCCAAAATCTTCGTTGAATGTGCCACTATGTGACATTAAGACTATGTTGGAACAAAAACAACTTGATTTTAATTTTTTTGATTTTTTCCATAAGCTGAATGTGCCATTATGTGACACTAGGATTATGTTGGAACAACAATTTGATTATAAAAGTTTTCATTTTCCCCATAAACTTCATTGAATGTGCCACTATGCGACACTAGGACTATGTTGGAACAAAAAGAATTCGACTCTAAAAGTTTTCATTTTTTTCTACAAACTTTATTGAATGTGACATTATGTGACACTAGGATTATGTGTTGAATATAAATAGTCTAATTCTTAAATTTTTCATTTTTTCCCTAGAAACTTCATTGCATGTGACACTATGTGACACAAGGATTATGTTGGAACCCAAAAAGGATCATTATGAAAATTTACATTTTTTTCCAAAAACTTCATTGAATGTGACACTAAGAGTATGTTGAAACAAAAACACTCTAATTCTGAAATTTTTTATTTTTTTTCTAGAAACTTCACTAAATATGACACTATGACCATGTTGGATCTAAAGAGGGAATGCATTTGTGTTGAGAAAGAGTTTGTGTGGATTTTGTTTGTGTAGGCATGGCAAGTGATCATGGAGAATCCCATGTGGTTGTGACTTGGATGAAAAGGATGGTGTTATATAGTCAACCATTATCAAAGGTCCTAATAAGGAAAAACAATCATGAATGTTTGTGGAATCACTTCATTTGAACACCATGGCCACAAGTTAGCATCGACATTTTGTAAATATTCAAAAGACAAAAAGAAAGTGACACAATTTATACATGGCCTTGTGTGGAAGCAAATATATGCAAATTATAGGACAACTATTCTTGAAAGTCTCTCCCAAGAGGACACTTTAAAGGACCAACTTTTGGATGTTTTGAAAAAGTTGAAAACTGCGACATCCAATGATGATGGGAGTGAGAAAGCCATGTTATAGAGTGAAGAGGTCGTAGCACAATTGAAAGCAATGAATGGACATACCACTAAAATGTTCTCAAAAGATGGCAAAATGTGATTGACAAAACATCCACCCCACCCGTAATACCTAGACCCCATATTCCTGCAAGTAATGAGTTTATATATGAATTAATATATGTTCCATCATCTAGATTAGGCCTTAGTTTGACATCTACTCCAAGTGGGAAGGCACAAACAAAGGTGGAAATCTTATAATCATAATACAACAACTTTGCCACCATGGCATAAGAAATGGCGGTTAACAACAAAGACCAAAGAACTTTAATCAAAACAAACATAGAAAAGAAGATAGTAATGAGGCATAGCAATTTCAAAATAGCTAGAGACCTTGAAGTTTTAACATATGCAAAATTTTGGCAAAGGTTAGAGTTGTGACAGACTTGTAACTAAAAGTCCCCATCACAGCCATAGTTAGCTAGGTCTTCTATTTAGTCACCAATGACTTCGTATGTAAATTCTAAGTGGCATATGTGTAGGAAGTTAGTTAGAATAACTACAACTTGGAATACATGACTATTTTTTTTTGTGTGGAATCAAAACATTTCATTAATCTTTTCCATTTTGGTTTCAACCCCCGCATTCCCCACTCCACATGCATTGTATACCCTACATGAATTTTGTTGTATGCATCCATCATACCTAAGTCATGCATGCCTAGGGGCAAATTCACACCTTCCAAATCATTACATAACAAACATATCCTTGCCCATATAACCCGGTTCTCACAATAAATATTCAAAATATTTGTTTGATGTCCAAAGAATTCACACCAAATTTTGTTCCAAATCTAATTCGAATAAGTGCAGTATACGACAATATAATTTTCATTCCATCATGCATTAATAAAGCCTGAAGTGATGAAATTCAATAAGGAGCCATAAAACACATGAAGAAACCTTATAAATAATTGTAAAAAAAACTTTAAAAATCTCCCCCCCCCCAACCTTAAAATAGGCTCTAAAAAAAATCTTTAAAGTAATAATAAAGCAAGCATTAAAGGAAACTTAAAAACAACAAGAAAAGAAAGAAACCTTTAAAATAAAAAGAAAAAAAAGAAAAATCTAAAAGAAAACAAGAAACCAAATTTTTTTGTTAAAGAGACAAGTCAAATCAGAAGGCTCCCACAACTAAAAATGAGAAAGAAGTGAGAAAGGGAAAAAGTTATTTTATGTAATATATAGAACAAACTATAAAATAACTAAATACAATGAAAACAACAAAAAAATGTCCAAAAGTGTGAACCCTAAAAGTCCCTCAAAGTGAAAACCTCCAAAAAAAAAAACTGTCAAAAAAAAGTTTCAAATTTTTTTTCATCCCTTATTTTCATTATTGGTCCCAAGTTTCATGATTTCATCCCTAGTTATGGGGACATTAAGGGCAAATGAAAACAAGGGATGGAACTAGGACTGAATGGGATTAGGGAGGACTTTATGGATAAGTTTAGTGTTTAGTATCAAAATGGGATAATTTTCTTTGATTATTCTACAGTTTGGGGATAACTTTTCTACAAACTCATTGCCAATTAATGTTGAATCTTTTTTGGGAGGGTAGTTAATGACCCTGCATTAGGAAACTGAAAAAAAAAAAAAAAAACTTGTCAATGTCAATTTAGCTAACTAATCATTTCAACCAAAAGAATAGATTAAAAGTCAAAATCATCAAGATAATTTTCCAAACTTAGGCTTGCACTAGTTTACCATCACAAAAATCTTGCCTCTTGTCCATAAATCCTCTTTTTCTGGAAAGAAAGATGCTGCAAAAAATAAGTTTAATTAAAAGTTTGCCAAATTTGGCCTTAATTCCCTGCAATATGAAAGGGCTTATAACATTCTGTACTTTCATATTTTGAATATCAACCAATTTGGCTAAATGTACTTATGGATGATCATCACTTGACAACATTGCACACTACAAAATTCAATGCATCACATTGATGTTAATGAAAGAAAGTTTGCGAGTTTTCCCAAATTTCTGGCAAGCACTGTGTCCGGTGTGCCCTCATTGTCTTTAATATTTCCTCCAAGAGCAAGCAATTCAACTAAATTGCAAATGTTAGTATCCACTGACCTCCTCCAGGTCTTTGATACATCTCTCGCACCCCCAAGGAATTTTAGGACTTCAGTGTCATTTCCCTGTGAAAGGAGTTTTGTCCATATGCTGAATGTGAATACATCGTCCGGGATTGCAGGAATGTGGACTTCTGTCCTTTTGAAAGGAAGTGGGCATGTATCAGAGATTGCGACTTTTTGCAAATTTCTGACGAGCACCATGTCTGGTGTGCCCTCATTGTCCTCAATATTTCCAACAGCAAGCAATTCAACCAAATTGCAAATGTTAGTGTCCACTGACCTCTTCCAGGTCTTTGATACAAGTCTGGAATCCCCAAGGATTTTCAGGACTTCAGTGTCATTTCCCTGTGAAAGGAGTTTTGTCCATATGTCGAACTTGAATACCTGGTCGGGGATTGCAGGAATGTGGAGTGGCAATTCTGCCCTTGTTAAAAGAAGTGGGCATGTATCAAAGATTGCGACTTTTGCTAAATTTCTGACTAGCACTGTGTCTGGTGTGCCCTCATTGTCCTCAATATTTCCAACAGCAAGCAATTTAACCAACTCAAGCATGATAGTATCCACGAACCTCTCCCAGGTCGGCGATACATTTCTCACAAACAACATATCATTTAGGACTTCAATGTCCCTTCCCGATGATATTGAGTTCATCCATATGATGACACGTTCATTGTGGAAGAGCCCACCAACATGCTTGGTGAAGAATAAGCTCCCTGGTGCATGTGTGTTGGGCTTGGACTCAATACTGGTCGTATGCTCCATCTGCAACCATGATTAGACCATAGTGAACCCAACATTTAAAGAAGAAATGGAATTAAGATAGAAGTGGACTTTGTTTGGACCTTGGAATTTGCAACCTGACCGAAATTTTGTCCTCTTAATTTTTTGGAAGGTAAATAAACTTGACAAGAATGAGTGGAGCCATAATCAATGTTGTGTGGGTATTGATTTTGAAGAGAACATACAATCTCAAGTATTATATATTTTATAACTTTGGTTACCATTTCGGGTGGGGTTTGAGATTTTTAAAAGAATATTTCAAAAGCTTCAGGTACAATTAGGTTTTAGGGTATGATTTAAAAAGAAGCACATGCATTAAAAAGATCATGTAAACAAAAATCAGAACTCACAATTTATTAAAAAAAAAACTTAAATGCACAAACTCAAAGTGATGGGAGAAACCCTAAACCTTAATAGCACCTGTTTAAGACACTAAAACGGGAGGATTTCCTCCACTGAAAACACACAAGTAGAAGGTTCCAAATTTTACTTCGATTCTACACTATTGTAGTTCAAAAATAAAAGTCTAGATAAATTCTTAATATTTAGATCTGGTCAAGTTCCTGACATCGAAATCCAGAACTGCCAGTTTCAACACTTGAATCTGAGTACCCTCACAACACTAGTTGTAACTTTCAGAATCTTTTTTATAAAATCCCATAGCATCACTAGGGTAGATAGGTTGGTGGGCAAACACTTAAGAACTCAATGGAGGTTTCCTGACCACCATTACTTACTCTCCATTGCCTTTCATCAGACCTTGAGAGTTGGCAAAGAAATTCATATGACAATCTCCTCCAAAAACAGACAAAACAAACCAAATTTGCATCAGCACCAAAAGTCAGTTCTGCCCATTGGAACTTACTAGAAAAGGCTCTTCAACAATCAAATGTGGCATCAGACCACACAAACCTGATACCTTGACTTTTCAGCGCATGACACACGGGAGGGAAAGCGCACCTCTGAATAACTATCTGAACCCTGGAGTGGCGGCCGGCTGGGACAATTTCCTAGCTTGAAGCAACCCTAGAAACGGCACCTACATGCAATTCCAGGGGACAACGAAGGATCAACAAAAATTCCATCCATTCAACACTGGTTGCTCCCTGTTTAACCCTAAAGACCTTAGAGGGAAAAAATCATACAAACTGCAAATCAAGTAGAACTAATCAACAAACAATAGTGTAGCATGTGCTATGGGGCCCAAGTGTGAACCAGTTGCTCATCCTTCAAAAAAACCATTTTGAAAATTACATATCTCCTGCCAGGCAGGGCCAAAAAACCTCAATTGAAAAATCAAATTAGCTCCTGCATGGGACCATCCGGACATCGACTAATCCGACCTGTAAAGAATCATCCAAACATTATTGACTAGTCGGAAAAGACGACCACAGTACACGAACGATTTCCACATAAATTAGATTATTTCTTATTTTAAGTAAAGACTAAACAGGACTACTAACCTGAGAATGAACGCTAAGAACTATCGTTTGGCGCTTGGTACTGGGTCGCAGTGATGGCAGGAGCGTACCCCTCCCTGCCTGCAGCACTACTTCCAAAGACACCTTGTCAGACAACAACCAGCTTCTTTATACCCTTAAGATGGAGTACGTTATACGTTATACACCCAATATCGACTATGCAGGGGTCTATAAGTAGGCCACAGAGGAGCTCCAGCTGGCCCCTGCAAAATGACCACCCGCCTAAACAAATGACGCGTGTAGTTGTTGATGGCCAGGTGGAACCAGTGCACCAATTGAGATGAATTTTGCGTCCCTTACTGGATAGCACAGGATGATTTAAAAAAAAAAATTTGGCCTCAAACCCCCTCCCGCACCCCTCTCACTTACCTACCTACATTTAGACTGCCTGCCTATGCGCCAAAAAGGCCTAGTCTCTCCCCCACCTACCTACTATCCTCCCAACTACCTACCTACTTGTACACCTATCTACAGGCCTCATTAGTTTGTAGATTTGCTAAAAATAGGGGACGATATCTACAAATGACCCGTCGGCGGATTTACAAATTAATTTTTTGTTTCATAAAGACCCGCCACAGTGCGCGGAGTGCGCCAGTAGGCGTGGATGACCTCATGAGGCGTTGCAAAGTGTGGTGCGGCTGCAATCTGCTCTCTGCACCCCAAAATCGATCCGATCGCCATGCCACCCAAGGCCAAGACACCATGGCAGCCCGCGCACGGGCTCAAGTATGCGTTAAAGATTGTTAGCACAGCGGGCAACGGCGACATCACTGTTTGATGCATGTTTTGTGTCTATGAAGGTCGAGATAGCGTTGTGGTCGACGACAGTTCGACGCGAAAGCGCAAGTCGCGCAATGACATCAAATACTTTCTGAAACCGTTCCTACCGCACAAATACAGAAGCCATCACGACGGGCAACACGCCGAGTCGTGGGCGTTGTACAAGGCGGCGACCAAGAAGGATAAGCAACATTTCTTTGACAACAAGATCAAGGTCGCGAACACACTGCATCGGTATATGGATCTCGACAGTAATATACTGATGTTCATGATCAATGCGAGCATCGTGAATACGATCATTGGCGACATGTTCTTCCGGGATGACAAGGTGGTCATTGATAGTGATGATGCTGACAACGACGATGTGGTCAGCGCGCCCGCTAGGAAGGCCGCTAAGAAGCTCAAGGAGAAGACCAATGCCATGAAATTGTTCATCCTCAATGAGGTCGATGAAGATGAGGACGATCTGCACTCGTACACCGTCACCATCAAGAACATCATGCGGTTCAATCTAGTAATGGACCATGTCGGGAGCGGCATGTCGTTTCTGCAGACGGCGAGTGCCATCCAACATGCTAAGGAACGCACCAAGACGGCCAAGTTGGCAGGCATCACTGACCTGATGGTCGGCCAGTACGTCCGCGTCTTGGTCGGCTCCACTCTGTAGCAGATTGTTGATTGTTTCGACGACGAATCCGTCTAGGCAATGTCGCTGGCGGGTGACGGTAGCACGCACTGTGGCCAATCGTTCTTTGACCTGCGCGTTTGCATCTGCTTCTGTGGTCAACTTCTTAATCTGCACCTAGACGCGATTCCCATGTTCGATCACCACACGGCCGGTAATATCTTTAACATGCTGGTCATGTTTTTCGACGTGCTGTACGGCAAATGGCACGCCAAGCTGATCGGCATGTCATCTAACGCCGAGAACACGATGATAGGTTACCACACCAGTCTCGTCATTCACATGATCGTTTGTGCCGACAACCCAGTGCTCCGCATTTGGTGTGCACTACATCAGATCGACCTGGTCATCAAGTCGGTAGCCGAGGAGCTTGCCGAAGGCGAGTGGATCAAGTTCGCCTGGTCATTTTCGATCTTCCTGTGTGCGTAAGCCAACTTCATCACTAGCATGGCCGTCAAGTGCCCCAAAAAGATGAACTGTTGACGCACCTAGGGCGCCTACTGCATTTCTTCAAGGATCATCGTCGTAGGATCATGGCGTACGCTGAGACGCACTGTCCTGAGCAAACGCCAACAAGCGCGTGGTGGGTCATCACGTTCGCGGTGTCGTTGGCCATCAATGCCATCAATGTCACGTTCGTCATTTTGCAAAACCGATCGTTGCTGATCGCGCAGCAGGAGCAGCATATCCACACGCTGATCGGCTAGCTGGTCGCTATGTTTTGTGTCAAGATCGTACAAGAGAACGACGACGACGCCCAGTATGTGTCAGTCGGGTTGATGCGTATCTTTGTTAACGCGATCATCGAGCACATCCGTGTCCAGGGGTCGTTCACGATAGAACATGAAACCGTAAGCTCCCAAGCAGTGGGCGTAAAACGTCTGTAGGTGGCTTCTTAAGTCCGCCGTCAAATCCCAGGGCTCAACCCTGGACAGGTGGTGGAAATTCGCTTGCTACAACGACCTGGATGCAGATGACAAGAACGATATCATTCGCACAGTCGCGACATATGCGATTTCATTGGTCACCGGCCTGATGGGCGTTAAGGCCGAGCATGACGGCAACAACATGCGTCTGGAAAGCGACGCGCTGCTTGTGCTACCTGCCTAGCTGATCACCATCCGTCATGGCAAGTTCGTGAGTGAGGTGTTGGAGCCCTATCGCGACCACATTTCAGCATTTTGGTCTCTCAAGGACGTCGATCAGACGAAGGTAGACCATCACGATCTTCTGAATTTGTACGCCTCAGACCAGATCTTGCGTGTTGCCATCGACCGGCACACCATTGAGATGTCGTTTGACGATGCTTGGGACTATGCCTCGGGCTGGTTCGGTCATTTATAATCGTTCTGTGGCGGCCTGGCAACCGTGTTCGCCAACACGACGTTGATCGAAAGCGACTTCTCTATTTTGAAGTGGGAGATGAACGAGAACCATACCTGCTTGATGCACCTGTCGCTCGAGGATGTGTTTCAGGCCAAGCAGCGGGTGCTCGTGGAGACGCTGTGAGAATGCACCCGCTAGTACAGGCCATACGACATATGCCATACACTGCCATTCAGGCCCCCACTAGTGATTAGAGTCGTCTGTAGTCAATGAGTGACTTAAAATTGACCGTCTACAATCCAATAGTGGTGGCATCTACAAACTAAGCTAGTTTGTATAGTTTGTAGATATCTACAAATTAATGAGGCCTGCCTTTACTTCATTTAAAAATCTAGGAACCCCTTTTGGAAAATGTGAAATTCAGTTGACTTGGCATGCAAATAATTGGAAACATCATGTCATTTTGCATCATTTTGTATGGTCTAGGTTTAAACCATGTTGTACCTTTATGCTTGAATAAAGCTTCCCGAAGATCTTTGTTTTTAACATATTCATACACAAGAATAACGTTTTTATCTCACAGACAATACCCTTTCAGCTTCACTAGGTTTTTGTGACTGATGCCAGTGATGGCCTTAACTTCATTTAAAAATTCAGCAACCCCTTTTGGAGAATTCTTCATACATTTCACAGCCACATGTCTCCCATCTGGAAAAGTTCCCTACAAAACAATTGAATGTAAGTGTTAAATTGTTCAAAGTAGAAGAAAAACTTCCATGTATAGTTGACATTTATAAACTAACGAGAGAATTTTAATTTGAAAATGAGGATGTGATTTTGACAACTAATTTTTTAGGATGTCAAAATTGTCTTATTTATTTTTTGAAAAAATAGATGCTAAAAATAAATATACATGCAAAAATTGAACCACAAAACTTAATATAACATGTAGGCAATAAAATATTTGAATAGATATTATGCATCTAGATATTGTGGAAGCATATGAAAAAAAAAAGAAAAAAAAGTGAATGTGTAAATATTCATCTTGTAAACAACACCAAAGCTTCCTTTCCCAAGCTCATTGTCACCATGAAAGTTGTTTGTGATGGCCCTCAACTCATTATATGTATATAATATAGGTTGCACTTCTAGTTTCGCAATTTCTACAAGGACATCACTTTTTCAAATCACATCAATAATTCATAACATATTGATGAATACTTATTATCTAAATCACATTTTAAGTTACCATTTCAAATATTATCAAATAATTGGGTCAGATTTTACTATCCAAAGTCATGCCAACTATAATACGTTCAAGGTGGCCCATCCAACAACATTTAAACTTCAAACCATGAATTACATGTAATTAAATTCAAGAAATATAAAATAATTACTTCATCCAATCATTATCTAGAATTCCTAGTGCAGAGGGGACTTTTAAAAAATAAATTATGAATGTGAAAATAAAATTCACAGATGTGATGATCAAATTTTTAAATTTACATATGAATCAGATTAATAACTTCAATTTTAAATGTTGGCTAACATATGATCAATAACACACCAATATCATGCATCATGTTTAGAATTTGGGAATGCATGTAATGTCTTTGGTGTGAATGTTGGGTTCGGGCCTTGTTATTCTCTCAAAACTGGCACCATGTGGCAACAAACACCAATTTTTAAATGGGCAGATCTTATTTCAAATATGCAATTTGTAATATGCAGAAATGCCTTCAAATGGATTAAAAATTTATTGAAAGTAAATAAAATCCAATCCTTTCAACATCCCAAACATATGCTGAATGCAATAGTATTAATCAATCTTTCAATTTTTAATGTCATAAAATATAACCTTTTGATTATATATGCCTTAATTAAAAACCCAACATTTTGTACTCATAAAATGAAAGAATTGAAAACATACCCTTTTTGGTTTTTCGGAAAACTAATGTTTGCATATAATATTTCCAAAGTATGAATCCACAAATAATGGCAAATGAAAATGGCAATGTTGTTGATAATATCCAAACAGCTTTGTGGGAACTGTGAATATCTAAGTCAAAAGCCATAACAACACATATAAAAGTGTGTACTTGATGACATGAAGAATATATATTTCAATAAAATTGAGAAAAATAATTTATTAATACACATATGAATGAAAATTAGATTATATTTAATGAAAATAGGAGAAGTTTTTTCACATTACATAATAAACGATAGACTGACATTTTGACCAGTAAATCAAACCTGACTTCCCCATTCAATTCATTATTAAACGATTATACATTTGACCTTTTGGAAGCTATGAACTAGCAGACCTTACATGAAAAGCATTTAATCATATTTGGTTTACAAAATTTGCATATTATCCTTGTTTTTATTTCCTTCACAATATTCAACTTTTTAACATTATAAAATAGGATTAATATACCAAATGGATTATATGAAAAAGAAGAAAAAACCTGATAAACAAAACTCCTATTTGCCCCTTAATGAATGGCCCAAAATGCAAAATAAAGCATATATGATTATTACCCCCTCGGGAAAGTGATCATTTTCTAAAGTTACCACACTCAAGGCAACACAATTGTCTGACCTTCCCCCAAGGTTTTCAACCACAGGTTCTTTACTGACCCTTTTTGGGTGGGCTATAGTATATGCAACATTAGAATGCCCTAGTTGTGGATGAACCCACAACTACCTTCGGTCAAAACAACTTGGGTGATGGCGGTGGTGGTACAAATGGTGGAATCAAACTGAAGTGAAGTTCTAGTCTATTCTTACCCAACATATTTGAAAATTTCAATTTAACCTTCCAATGTTTCATTTGAACTTGGCGTACCATTTAAATGCCAAGTATTCAAATACCCTACTACCTTGGCAGCTTCAACACTGATTATATACTATTTTCAGAAATGTTGAAATTTTTAGCTCTTTTTGTTCAAATAATAAAAATTTGTGAGGAAAATATTGAATCTTCAAGAATATTCCATTTGTCGAAATGAAAATTTCACATTATTTAGTTATTCAACAGATATGTGTTGAAGGTGCCAAGGTAGTATACATACCAAGATTCAACTAAACAACTAATATCCCTTATTTCAGTGGTCGTGATAATTTGTGAAACCCAATTATGTGCCAACAATTATCAAACAATTAACTACTTGTGGGAAATTTCTTGATGCACCAATGACTTAGATACATATAACTCATGAAAGCTTAAACCTGCATGACTTTCTTTTACTTTAATTCATTTTCCTATAATCCATGGCTGTCAACTATTATCCACATTGTTTAATAAGACATATGTTTTTATGTTCAACATCTTGAATTTTTGTAGAGGTGTGGAAGCTGGTCTAGAACTCACCTCAAATAATAAATGGTTGGGATGAATTATAACGACAATTCAGTTGGGGATAAAATTCATTTTGACTTGGATTGTCATATACGATAAATTCATTATTTGGACAGCCATTAGATATGGCCTTGCAAATTGGATTCCTCCAAGCCTGTGAGGGAAATGAACCCATAACCACATTATCAATGAACTATTAACAACTTGCATATATACTTTGATTTATAATGACATTTGCATTTTAAATGATTATAGGTTGGATACTTACAGAACTGGTGAATATATCCCACTTTCCCAAGATGGTATAAGTTCACTTATATCGTTGTTCACCATTGAAAGCTCCCCCCACGAGGCTGATGTATTCACATTCATGTTTAGAGCTCCACTGAAGGCATTACCATCACAGTTTCTACATAGAAAATTGAACACCCAATGACAATGTCAATGTAGAGCTTGAATCCTCTTAAACTTAATCCAAGATAAGTTTGATGGTTTTGTGAATTTTACTCCACAAACTTGATCACTCGATTTAAAGATATAATTTGGATTTGGAAGTTTTTAGAGGAGAAAAATGTCCTCCTTAAATCAAACTCCATCCATGCAACAAACCAACATTGACAAAATTGTTAAGACTTTTGTAGTAGAATAACATTTTTCCATTTTTTTTAATACTCACATTACTTGTAGTTTTGTTGAGCAGTTGAGGAGCTCAGATGGAAATGAACCATCGAGAGCATTTCCTGCCAGGTTCCTGCATGAAGCAAAGGGAGGCAGATTCATAAGCTAGGAATTATAATCGACTTTACATATCGAAACCCAAATAAGAACATAACATAATTTGTGGGGATTCAGAATTTGGAATAAATAATCATTTTCAAGCTAATTCTAATTATATAGGTTTTTGTGTGAAGCAAAAGGAAAGGTAGTACATATACACATGACTATTCGGTCAAAGTTGATGGTTTAAAAAAGAGACTTGTTTTTCTAGCATGAATATTGACTTGCAAAACCTTAATTAGTTTACACTTCTAAAGGTTGGCAATAAAAACCACAATCTACCCCGCAATCACAAGCTAATGACAATTCCTTAGACAAAACACAATCAGTAAATGGGCAATAAAGTCAATTTTTATCTCATCTCAAGAGTAAGGATTCTAGGTGATCACAAACACGACTTCAAGTTACATACAAGAGATCCCCTAATATATTTGTGCTAGAATATTTATCAATTCAGATTGAAGGGTCACTTACAAGTTTGTCAAAGACTTTGGGCAAATGAATATATTCTCATTCACAACTGGTAGATTTGGAAGGTTGTTCGAGAAATTGTTTTCAGATAGATCGAGAACACTGATACTTGGACTTGCCCATATTGAAGGTGGGAGTGATCCACTGAGTTTATTAAAACTGAGGTTCCTTCACAACACAAAAGAATAGAGGTGACAAGTTTATGAAGCAGTATGCCAACAAAGTAATGATGATTTACACAACCAATGTGTTTAGCTCATTTAACAAATTTGGAAACCTGGAAGTAGTTGAACATAGATTTTTTGCCCTAGAGAATTAATTAAAACACACCTTCCAAGTTTCTTTTAATAGCAGCTATTGCATTGCAAACACTTGGAAGCTATTTTGTATTTGATTCCTTGTACTAGTTGGCTATTTACACTTCAGGGACATCTTTTGAGATCTTCCTTCAAATTGAAAGGTGACATTACCTTGCAAAATTATTCCAGTACTGTGTACTTGCGATCTTTCTTAAGGTGCATAGTGAGTTGGAGGACCCAAAAATCCTAGAAGTGTTTAAAGTATTCCTTGATTCATCAGCCAGTATAGAGCTAACTTGGTTCTGAAGGTACTCTCACAAGATGGTGAGATTGGTTGCCAATGTCAGGTTGGGAAAATCTCCAGTCAATTGATTATTGTTTAATAGCCTGCAAGACTACAAAATGTCACACAAAACAGTTGACTTGACATTCTTAAATATAGTATTCTATTTTTTAACCCAATAAGATTCAATCTGCAGTCATTGACATTTGAGAAGGATATTTGCCATCATGCATTTTATTTTCTAGCATTGAAATAGGCACCCACAAAAATTGTTAGACAACAAAGATCCCTTACGCAATGTCAACAGTTTATAGACTAATAGATGAAATTTTTTATGGCAGAAGGATCTCTACCCATTTGCAACTCCTTAAATTGACACTAGCAATTTCCATCCAAATTTCAAATATCAAAGTCTAAGTGGGAATAACTGAAGTTAACAGTTGCAAGATTGCATTCAAAAACTATTCTCAATTTTGTTCGTAAAATAAAATGACCATAGCAATCAAGTATTTGTTGTAGCTAGTGCCTGGCACATAGTACAACATTTGGAAGAAAATGCACACTTATAGCACCCCCAACCAGGCCAAATTAGTAGTGTTGCAATTGTTGATTGTTAAAAGATCCCCTGAGAAGTTGTTGAATGATAGGTCAAGCATGGAAACTGACACCCCAATAGTGGATGAAAATTGTCGTAAATCCAAAGTTCCATTGAGTTGATTTGGACTCAGATTTCTGCATCAATCAAACCAAGGCTTGCACTTTCCAAGTCTTTGGTACAGTATAACTTCCTCATGTGCAGACTTAAATGCTATAGTAGGGTCAACTGTCAACTATGGAAGTTACACATATAAGTTGACATTTGCATTGGCTATAATTCTCATTTGCAAGACAAATTTCAGATGACATGAATCTGATTTTGAATTGTTCGAAGACCCATGTTTCGGAATCGTAAAGGTGTACAGGATTGAACCACTTACAATTGTTGCATAAGCAGGAACCTTTCGCAGATAGTTGGAATTTCGAAGACACCCGTGAATCGATTTGAGGACAAATCCAAGGTCTGAAGTGCTGTCACTACTTTGTTGGTCATGTTTATGCTACCTAGATTTTGGAAGACATCTGCGAGTTGTCCTGTGGGTGCATTGCCATTCAAGAGCCTGACATAAAATCACAAAACAACAACCCAAAGTAAAGATAAAGAAACTTTGCTGGAACTGTATCCAAAGAAGACATGGTCATATATAATGTCATTGAATTGTCTGGAAACACTGCAACCATAGCCCAACTGTCAATAGAGAGATTGATGATTGGTAGCTCACAATTCATTCAAACTTGTTAATCCGGACAAAACTGGTATAGTCCCATTCAAAGAGTTATTATGAAGATCCCTGTCACATGCAGTCCAGAGCGTGAGAGAATAACAAGCAGCAAAAGCAACGTAACTGGTAACTAAAATCTTTGTGTAGTCCAAAGGGGACGTAAAATTCTAATTGAGCTGGCAAAATCCTTCACCCCATAAATTCAGGCTACGTGCAGAATATTTGGGGGTCCATGTAACGAGGAATCAATTGAAGTTGAAGAATTGTTCTTACAGTAATACCAAGCTTTGGAGCTGTCCAATTGTGGATGGGAGTGGCCCAACAAGTCCTGGATTGTTTGATATGGTTCTGCACATGATTTCAGGTGTGACCAAGCATGATGAACGATGACCAGTTTGGTTAGTGGAAAAAGTCCATATGCATGGGACTTATCAATCAGTTGCTTTCCAAATCACAAGTTTACACAAAGAAATTTTTCCTTTCGAACTATTGGAATCCAATGTTTTTTTTCGTCTGTTCTACACATAGATCTAAATTGCAATTTAGAAGAATACTTGTACAACATCTCTCGATCTGTCTGAAAGATAGAATGATAGCACTTACAGTATCTCAAGCTGGCTTAGGTTTCCAATTGCTGGATCCAAAGGGCCCTGCAGATTCCGGTCAATGAGCTCCCTGCAAGACCCGCAGATTTTTAAACCAATTGGGCTCTTCACATTTCTGTCAATAAATTCTTCATACTTTCTAAGGAACACAACACCCAGACAACTGCACATCTGCTGGTACAGGAGAAGGGTCTACTTTAGAACCGGCTAGTTTTTTCTTGAAAACTGGCTTACAAAGTTGTGAGATCCTGTTGACGAATTGACTGGCATCTTACAAGGTCGTAAGGTCCAACACAAAATTATGCCTGAGGAGTCACCAAAATATAGAAAGGAAAAAACTGGCTAGTTCTTCATGACTACAAAATCAGTAAATTTACTGGGAGACCTAACTCTGAAATGATGTATCTAGAACTTTACCCCCATTTTTGAGAAACTGGCAGACAGATCCTACTGTACCTGAATTGCAAAAGAGTGGTACACAAGCTAGCCCAAGCATTGAAAGATGTAACAAACATTGATATCACATGTCACATATTCAGATCACTTATATCTAGCTAGCAACACAACAAACATTTGATATAATTTAAGCTGATATACCAAAACATTCAACAAAGAGAACTAGCTACATCTGAAATACGTTTAAAATAGTTCATAATTGCATAGCATACTCATAGGATCAGAAATGGTATTAAATTTAGCTTTTTTAACATATTTTGATTCTGAATTTCAAGACGTAGTTCAAAGTGCGAGTGGGGTAATGTTAAAAGAGTAATTATTTATAATAATAATTAGTTAATATATTTTTATTTATTTAGTTATTATTTAAAAAATTATTAGCTAAATTACATAATTTTTGTTTTCATTTGAATTTGAATAAATCATAGGGTTGTTTTCTTTTGAAAATGATTATATCTTGGAAGAAGAAGAGATCATGGATAGTAGAACATTGAGTTTAAATAGTAAAACATTGAGTTTTGAGGAAGTATGAAACAAAAGCACTTTGTTTTTTGAAAAAACTTCAATTTTATAATTAGATTTGTTATTTTAATGTTTTTCTCATACTTTTATGACTAGATTTTAATTCTGAAACTAGATGAGTAGGTCTGAATGAGTAGATTTTATTAGTATTAATTTTATGATATGTTTTAATTCAAATTTAAATCAAAATATAGGATAAAGATTCTGTATTTACCATCAACAATGAAAAATTCTTTCAAATGCAATTGAAGAATTCTCTTCCCTTTCTTCTCAAGAAATCACATGTTCAAACTCCTAAAACCCATGAAATAAACCCTGAGGATTTAGAACCTCAAGAATCATTATGTCTTCACCAATGAAATTGTATCAATATGATGTACATGAATTATTCTAAAATTAGCCCTCCTTTAAGGCCTCATGTGACTTTCATAGGGTTCAATGAAAGAACTTGGGTTGGGAGGTTTGAATTTGAGGCCACTAAATGTTTTCGATGGCCTTGGACCGATGCACATGCATGTGTTTTAAAGGACCTTAATAACTTGAAAAAAAAATAAATCTCTAGTTCTCCATTGAGATTACACATCCACCTCAAATTACCAAACAAACACAGAAAGGACCGTTGGTGAGTGCACATTCAGAGGTAACTAACTATTCTTCTCTCATCTCTTTGATCTGCCACAGTCAACAAGTGTATACCCATCTTCCAAATTATCAAGAAACCCTTCCTACAGATTGATTACGACTTTTTGCCTCTCTTTGTTTGAGATCATATTGTCCAGAATGGGCAATGCATTAAATTTCCAGGCTATCATCATCAACAAGCTTTTGCTAAACATTGATCAAGGAAGATTCATACGAACTGAGAGACTAATTTCTCAGTCCAAGAGATTCTTGATTGAGAGTACTGAACATTCCAGTCTAAAATTCTGAGATTGGAGTGTCTAATATACTGATGATGTGATGAACTGGTGGATGATGGAGGTGCTGAAGATTAATACCTTCAGTAGTACATGCGGTACTCTTGGGTACTGTATGACAATGTATGGTGGTATAATGTCATAAGCATGTATTTGTTGTCTATCTATATCTCTACTCTAATGTCAACTCAGAAAGTGATTTGGAGCTGCTTGATTATGGTTGGTGTCTGCAGTGTAATGCTATACACTGCTGCTGAGCTTGATTGAGTACAGGACTCTTGTGTTGCGAGGGGATTTCCAGAGGGCACAAGAAGTTTTGCCTACAATCCCAATAGAACATCTGAACAGGTATGACATTTTGGCCAATCTTTATGGGACCAGGGATGAGATTCTTTCCCACATATGAAGTTTCTGACTTCTGTGCTGATTGGAGTGTGGCACAGTTCTTAGAGTCAAGAGGAATGCTGGAGGATGCTCTTGAGATTGCCACAGATCCAGACTACAAGTTTGACCTTGCTGTACAGCTTGGCAGGCTTGAAATTGCAAAGGTACATTACTATCTTTTCAAGCATTTTGGTTTGGCATGAATGCTTGTTAAAATTGGAGCTAAAAAAGCAATGCAGTGGATGCTATCACAAGTCATTGCTCTCAGTGTACGTGCACTTATAGACAGTGCTCGCAGATAGCAAAGACAATCAACTGCGTACAACAAGCAGTCTGTTATTTTGCATTAGTTGTCTTGGGACTCTACTGACATAGGTGGGGCTATGTGTAGGCTATTGCTGAAGAAGCCCAGAGTCAATCCAAATGGAAGCAACTCGGGTTACAAGGAACACCGGATGGTCTTGGAAAAATATAATAGAAAATCATGAGGTTCTCAACCTGATAGTCATGTGGTTTTCTTGAAAGGAAATGGGAAGAGAATTGGGGCTAATGTCCCCTTGTGAAGGGTGAACTTGCAGTTTTGCTGCCGAGCTCTTTCAAGGGTTTCACAAGGAGATGAAGGAAGTACTGGGCCAGAGCCACAGATTAAAGGCATGGGTGCTGAGGTTAGAGGCAGAGCTCCCTCTTGTCGAGAAGGAGTTGCTCTCTGAAACCAATCAGACCCGTTACGCATATTCCCAAGGTAGGTACCCTCACTCGTCAAACCTCTGCGAAAATGATACCTACTGATAAGATTATTTCGCTTCTTGCTGGTCAGTAGATTATGGTGTTACAGATTTTTGCTTGCTTGCCACTCTGATGCGAAGATTGCTTCGCCTGTCAACACAGGATCAAAATGGCATAGCAGCTTGCCATATGAACCCAAGTCTTGCACACAAGGCGACTCACTACACTTTCTTCGCCACTTCTATGAAGAATGTCAGCCACCTCCCCTCTTCTCTCTCCTTGACAAGTATGCTCTCAACATCCAATTCCCCCACACCCTCCTCTTTCCTTCCTTTGCAAATGTTGGGTGGTCTAACCTTCTGTTGTTGGATCATACACAGTAGCTATTTTAAGAACCATAGAAAAGAATATTTCTCAGTTTGATCAGTGAAATGAGAAATGAGATTCTGAGCTTCTCTGACAGTGCACCATGGAAGGATTGAGCCCAAATGAAGAAAAACACACACCCCTGGGATATATGGAGGTTGCAGTTTAGAGACCTGAATTTGGAGATTATGAGATGGAGTCTTGATGATTTTGAAATCCTATGGCAACCATTTGCCAACATATATGCAACATCATTGAGATCATAGTTTCCAGCTCTGGAGTTGGGCCCTCGTTGTTTGAGGTTCAAGAAAGTTCATTTGTGGGATTGTTTGTGCTCAAGAAAGCTGGTTCCTTCTGGTAGCTAAGGTGTTTGTTGCAGTTGTTGAATTCTGCCTTTACTGAACATGTGTGGTGATGTCTATGTCACAGGATATGTGCCTTCTGATGTGGACAGAAGTGTCCTCAACAAGGTGCTCATGGTACCTGTTCATCTGAAGCATTGGCTGCCACAAGTAGAAGAAAAGAATTCTGAGGCTTGTGC
>Ga0209611_10003974_pt1 | contig 25387 bp, 24 predicted proteins | sample S1TSphgellanicum_3_FD_187693 | JGI IMG/M metagenome (GOLD analysis project Ga0209611, IMG submission 187693) | Host-associated microbial communities from peat moss isolated from Minnesota, USA - S1T2_Fc - Sphagnum magellanicum MG (SPAdes) (version 2) | ecosystem: Host-associated > Plants > Peat...
CGGCCCGGACCTTGGGGGAAGCCACCACCTTCCCCCTTATAGTATACTCTGTGACTCGTCGCAGGGGTGGCATCCAAATGGCCATTTTGTCCCAGGACTCTCGGGACTCCCGCGTGGGAGTCCCGAAATCGCGCATTTTCGGGACTCCCGCGACTTTGAGGCTTCATAACTTTCGGAGCAGACCTCCGATCGACTCGCCGTCTAAAGCAAAGTTGTAGGTCTCGTCGAGACCTTTCCAACGGTATGTCGCACGTTTTCTGCAGCCAAGTATTTCGGGTCGATTCCCGACTTTTAGTGGTCGGGAGTCCAAACCGGCGGACTCCCGGGAGTTCGACTCCCGGGCCTTCTTTTGGCCATAACTTGTGTTTCAGATGTCCAAATGAGCAATGCGAGCCCATTTTGGACATCTACACTTCAAGACCTTTCCATTGACACAAAGAGCGCAGCAAGCCATGGAGTTTTGACCCCTCAAAACGCTCTCTGAAGTTTTGGGAGTCCTTTTGGGACTCCAACTCTCACCAATTCCCAACATGGGAGTTCACTTGGGAGTGTGAGGGTTCACTCCCTCACACTCTTTGCACTCCCAGGAGCATGGGATATGACTCCCGGGTCTACTTATAGACCCGCAACCTTTCAACCCCCTTGCCTTGGTCGCGAACCAAGGCTAGGGTTGCGACATTTTCTAAATCACTTGATATTGCAAATTTTTTTTGTTTCTTTGTCATGTAATAAATTATTATCGCATTTTTTAGGGTCAATATTTGAATCCATAGGAATTGTAATATCTTTGTTGGTATTTCTACCATTTGTATTGATATTTTTTTGGTTTAAAAGAGATTTTGTCATCTCTGATAACCCTTTTTTGAATTTGGCTTTCATTATGAGAAATCTTGTTCACCAAAACCGAACTCACATGTAATTGGAGCCACGAATCAACTATAATACAACTATTTTGCAACTAGCCCATAGAAATATAGTGAATTAAAAATAAAATGCCATGTCAAATAATAGGTTAGTTGTACCATAGTTGTATACAGTGTTTGGTACCCTATACATGTAGGCATAGTTAAGCAACATTTGATTTTATGATGAATTGCGTGGTAGTTGCACTAGCACTAGTAGAAAAACATGTGTTTTTTAACTTGTCTTTGTCAACTAATATAGTTGAAAGATGTTAAAATTCCAACTATTTGAGTTGAAAATGGCACTTTTTCAACTATATTAGTTGACAAAAACAAGTCAGAAAACCCATGAGGACTAACAGAGAACTATTGCAAATGTTTACCACATGTAACAATTTTTGTTGCAACTACTGTACAATATGCATTTGCGATTGTGCCATGTGTATGAATTTGATCTTTCGATTTGATGCAACATTTGCAATTTCTTATTAGTGATAATAGGCATTGATGCAGCTAAGGTAACTATTAGCTGCCATTAAATAAGTATTAGTTGTTGAACTATTATGCAAGTATTATAGGTTTAACTACTATGCAACAAGTTGGTCAGTAGTGAAGGTATAGGGATTTGAAACAACACACCCTTTTATTCCAACTGCCAAAATGACTTATAGACATCCAATGAGCTTATTAGCCTTGCTCCTCCTCTTGCTTTCTTTTAACTATTTCATCTACAATTGCTGAATCTTTTGTGGATAACTCTTTAGCCCCTAGAAGGCATGCCCCTTCATTTGTGGGTGGTGTCAACAAGGGGGTGTTTAACCATGGGGCATAATCATTAATGTTATTTGAATCAGTGATTGAATCCACTGCACAACAAGTAGATCTAGATTCTTTATGTAATACAACTTTCCATTGTGCATTATGGTTTTTAGCCACAAAAAAACTTGTTGTGCTTGGGATGGAAAAATAAATGGTTCTTCATGATTTGCCATGATTTGATGAAAGTTTGCAATAAAAAATCTAGCCTCATTTCATTGATAAGTTGGATTTATCACCTTATGCACCCATTCGCATTGCAGAAGAATTATGGGTGTCGAAATTGGGCCATGATTTAGAAGGTATATGTCCTTTAAGACATCAATGTATTACGACAACATCTTCATTGTGCACTTGCATTTGTTATTGGTTTAAAATAGTTGCCACCCCACAATCATAGTTCACCATTCTACAAGTGGAGCATGAACTAATTTGGTAGTGATTACCGTATGCTTAAATAAGTGTGGTATTTCAATGTTATTGTTGTTAGTGGGCAGCATAATGCATATACATTGGGATCCTCCATGACTTGTCCTTGTTGTTGATGCTCTTGTACAATGTCACACCCATTTGCAAGAGTGGGGAAAGTATTTCCTTTTATTCCACTCTCTAGTGCACTCCTCCTCTCCTTTTCATATTTGTTGCGGATTACATATGACTTTAATTTAAACAAATCACAACTTTTGAGTCTTTAAAATTTTGCAATATCATTAGTAGAAAGTCTATCATATGCAATTAGATCATACAACTATCGTGCCACTCTAACACAATTGCATTGGCACTTTTATGAAACTATATTGCCATCACTATGCAACCAATTATAGCAACTATTGTACAATTCATTTACAACTATTGGTGAGATAATACATCTAGCGTATGATTAAAAAACAATTCATGGTGACAAAGGTGCAACATTATGTCAACTATGCATTAAAGTGAATAGGTTTACCTGAACCAATCTACCATTTGCAGTTGTGTTTATTAGGACATAATGGTGAGCCATATCTTGCTTGCAAGGTCTAAGTTGACTCAAGAGCTAACCCCTTCCAAGACTTCCCCACTAACGCCTTCTTCTTCCTCCACATCCCACACTTTTTGAGTCATTACTCAAAAGTCTTATATGTATTCTATTAGAAACCCCATTGACACATCCATTACATATCCTTTTTCCATGCACCCCTTAGGTTGTCACATACATCTAACGTAACCCTTCATCACCTTATTCATCCTTTCTATACAATACATCCAATGTGTGCTTATTGGGCCACATAGATTGAACTCTTCAACCAAATGTAAGACAAGATGGGTCATAACATTAAAAAATGCAAGGGGCATTTTCATCTCAAGCATACATAAAGTAGTGACCACATCTTTGTTTAGTTTAGGCATTTCATTGGGGTTCACAACCTTCTTGCATATTTGTTGAAACACTTGACTCCAGCACATGATAGCTTGGCATGTGTAATTTTGCATCAACCCCCTTAAACACAAAAGGAGAAGTTGTTGCATGAACACATGCCAATCATGTGCTTTCATGCCACTAAACCTTCCACTTGACATGTGGTTTGCCATGGATGATGAATAATCAAAGGGCATTTTTAAAGATTTAAATCGTTGAGCTAGAAGGTGGATAATTCTTTGTTTGTAAGCACAAAGTTGCCATGTGGAAGCATCCATTATGATAAATTTTAGGGGTTTTGGAACAACCACAAATGTGGGCATATGTTTTAATCCTCCATGTTTTGTCTCACCTCCTTCCCATCTTTCTCTCCACATATGGTGCGAATCAAGTTTTCATAAACATTCTTCTCCGCATGCATGACATCTAGACAATGTTGCGTCAAAAGATCCTACCATAGGCAAATTGTGTGATGGTTATGAGTGCTACTTGAATTCTATTGACACTACTAGAAATTTTGTCTTTTGCAACTTATCTTATGCAACTAAAAAATCTCACATGCAACTATTTTGGAGTTGCATGCAACATGTGCAGTTGCATGCGACATTTTTTAGTTGCATAAGACAAGTTGCAAAAGACAAAATTTCTAGTAGTGTGAAGACTTACATTGAATAATGCAACTCACATGATACTTAAATTGGACTTTAATACAATTAAGCACAATTGGTGAGATGATTATGAATACTAACCAACATCTATATATAAATGATGAAAACTACTTGGTGACTGTAGTGAAATTTAAATTGACACTTAAATTCAACTACAACAAATAATTCCATGGCTATATGTGTAATCCCATTCAAATATGTAGTGCATTGAAGCCCAATGTTCAATTGTAACATGTTCAAATCCAATTTTTTGAAGAAAAATTATAATGTTGAAACAAATGTTTTGCAACATCCAAATGAATGTATTATAAAGGGTTCATTTGCATACCTTGAAATAGGGCAAATCATATAAATGGACTGTCTTTTGACCCCATGTATTTTGGATGGGTCATTTGTGGAACCTAGTCGGTTCCCATCTTTAATATAGTTTTCATGCTCCATTGCCCTTGCTAGCACTTCATTACCACTCCTTAATGAGGGTGGATCCCTATTTTATATACCTCCATCAAATGCATTGGTGAAATGGGGCATCCAGTATGGGTGCCTATGCCTAACCTTGGCCGCCACCAAACCCTAACCCTAGCCGCCGCCAAACCCTAAGTAGGCTCCACTTCTAAACCCTAACCTAACTATTACAAGGATGTGAATACTATTCATCCTTTTGATGAATGTTTAACACATTCAACATTGGGAATTAGAAACGAATAGTATTTCTAACATCCATTTAGAATGCCATGGTTGCAATCCACTGTATTTTGTTATTTGTCAATCGACACATTTCTTTGTGACACAAGTGTGTGCTAAAAAATGCAGGAAAATGAAATCGGGGTTATAGTATCTACCTGAAGTAAGCTTCTTGGGGTGAAATCACACTATGGGGAAGGGCATTTTCATGACATGTATGTGAAAAATATTTTTGCAAAACATATTGCATTTAATTTTAGGTCTCACTTTTGGTGTTTGGGCTTGATATTTTAATTTTCACAAAGTTAATGATATATAATATTATTTTAAAAAATTAAAGCTTAAATCCAAGGAATAATTAGTATATTTATGGCATATATAATATAATATAACTTATTTTTGTTTTTGGATTGCATTAGGTTTCGGTTTGAATTAATCAACCAAAAAATGTTTAAAATGAAAATTTGAAAAATGACTCATCTCACATATATTGTCATCTTCCATTTGAAAATGATAGTTTATCAAAATGTTAATTTATTACATACGTATGGTCATCGCCCCCAAAAACACCCATTTGTGATATGATAATCATCAAACTCTTCACATGGTTCACAAATTTATTCTAATCATATGGAATCACAATATTGAATAGATACTACAAATTTCATAAAAACTAAAAATCATTTCAATCATTTTTTGAGTATATTTGCATTTTTTAGTGTACAATGATGTACATTTTTTTGCCACAAATATACTTTGGAATTGCACAATAAAAGTTTGAAAAAGGAAAATTCTTTGCAATTGAATTTTTTGTGTTATAATTTACCATATTATGCAAAAAGTTTGGAAAAATATGCTTTAATATTACCATGGTTGAGGTTCAAACATGTAGACCCTTGGAAAACAATACAATGTGGCAACATTTTTGGCCCCCTTGTAGTGTGCTTTCACCCTTTGAACCATGTTGAATAGGAAAATTTTCTAGTAGATTGTTACCCATATTTGGTAACAAATGACTTAATAGGTTGATAGTGTAAGTAGTTGTTAAACCTAATAGGTGTCTTAACCTATTATTTAACCTAACCTGTAGTATTGATCTAACTAGTTACTAAACCTAGTAGGTAATGTTACTAGGTTAAGATGATAAGTTGACAAGATAATCAATAAGTGACTTATAAAATACTTAACAAAACCAGTAGTTGAACAAGTAGTTAGGTAGGGTGTATTTTTTTGAAATTTTGGACTATTAGTTTAAATATTGGCTAATGATTATTTATGATGGTCAGACATGACTGTTGTATTTTGAAATAGCTAGTATAAGAACCAAGAGGACAAACCTATTAAGGACTTTTGGATTTCATTCATGATTATGTGTTTCATTCTTCAATTATGGAACATGGTTTTTTTTTTTTTCAACCTATTTCCTTCAAGTTTGAACAATTTGTGTACATGTTATTTTAGGATTTGTAATAATTTAATTTTTGTTTGTGTATTGTATGTAATTGTTGTTGTTTTAAAAACATGTTCTTGCAAAATACAAAGGTAAATTAACCTTGATGGGAATAGAAAAACTTGTTAACATTTGGCAACCATGTAGTGGATTGAAATTTAGAAGCAATCACACTTTGAATTTCTTGTTAGATTGAATAGTTTTATAGATCAGGTTTGTAAAGCAATCATGTTTCAAATTCTGATTAGTTACATGTTTACATGTTTTGTGTAAACTTTAGGATTCAAATTTTTAATCTTGATTTAGTTTGAAAACATTAGGAATAGGGTGAAATTAGTGTAATTTTTTTGAAGAAAGATAGGTGTTTAATCTATAAAAAAAACACTTTACACAAATTTCTAATTGCTGGGAGGGTTCATTTTGAAAAAAAATCTATTGTTCAAAAATAATGCAAGGGCTTTCCTAAAATATGTTGATTTCAAAAAATGTCAAAAATAGATATTAAAAGTCTTAGAAAATATCTAAAACAAGTCAAACATCAACATGTTCAAGAACATGCACAAGAACAAGATGAACAACAATGCAACCTATGGGAGATGAACTTGTGAATGCACTAAACATTGATGTAGCATAGAGGGGAGAAATCAATGAATAACATCAAAATGTATCAAAACCAGTTATTTAGAGAGACCTAATAGCGCTTTTAGCCACTCATCCAAAAACACCATAAACAATAACCCAACCAAAGGTAATGAGTGTTCATGTCGCAACCCCACTTTGGCCAAGTGTGGGGGTGAAGCCCAACACTTGGAAAAGTTGGAGGTTTGGAGTCCGCCGGGACTCCCGAATGTTTAGAGCTCGACATAAAGGCCCAAAACACCTCGCATTAAAGTGTTATTGGTGTCATTGGAAAGGTCTTGAAACGTAGATATCGAAAATGGTCTCACATTGGCCATTCGGACATCTGAAGCCCAAGTTATGGGCAAACGAAGGGCCGGGAGTCAAACTGACAGTTTGACTCCCGACCACTAAAAGTCGGGAATCGACCTCTTCCCGACGTTGCCTTGAAGAGTGCAACATGGCGTTGGAAAGCTCTCGATGAGAGCTACAACTTTGCTTTAGAACTCGTCCCGTTTGGAGTTTGGGGCGAGGAGTTGTGGCCGTTCAAAGTTCCGGGAATCCAGCCAAGACAATTTCGGGACTCCATTTCGGAATTCCATTTCAGGAGTCCCAACAAAATGTGCCATTTGGATGTAACCTTGGCGACCAACCGCAGAGAATACTATAGGGAGTAAGGTGGTGGCTTACTCTCGAGTCCGGGCCGTGGTGAGACTTGTGTGTCCAAGTGCCCGTGGCAAATCCCAACACCCTATGGTGTCCCGAATGCTAAACTAACCTTTTTGGGTTGGTTTTTGGATGCAGATTCACACAAGCTAAATTAGTCCCTCTTCCTAGTCTAATCCCTGGGCTCCCAACTCGACCCTCTACCCCTTTTTAGAGTTGGAAGCCGGGAACGTGCTACTAAGTCACAATTTCCGCAACTTGACTTTGTGAAACCCTCAAGTGGGTTTCACCCCGTGACTTGGGAGCGTGTCAGTTCATAATGGTAACAATCATGAACCTGTTCAGTTTCTTGTTGAGGTCGTATTTGTTCAGCAACCATTGCAATCTACAACCCCATGTTACAATCTACCCATAACCAATGCATCTACACCAATTACAACATCTATTGGGTTTCAAAATTAACTACCATATACCAACATTCATTTGGCACCCACTAATTCGGAGATGGAACGATTTCACTTACTCAACAAGTTGGAGCAACTTCATCACATTGACCGAAAACCATCTAATCAATTAGTTTTTATACCACATGTAGAACATGTTGAACCTATAGCAACACCCACAATTGTTCAACATGGAGTCACTTATCCACAAGGCACCTGGCCAATGAGATCAGTACTTGGTTTAAGAAAACAATTGCAAGTATTGCATCATAGACCCAGAATGTTTCATTTCTTGCTTGTTTTCAAGTTGCTTCCAATAGGTTATGGGCTCACACCAAGCAAGAGAAAGGACATTATGTTAGAACAAGAAATAGTCAAGGGTTTAGCTTGTATAACATAGAAAGGGAGAATCCTTTTAGAGGGAAGGCTTTTAGTTTGCAAGGTTGCAAAGAGTACTAGAAGCCCATTTCTAAGTGAGTGAGAGGTGTGGAATATTGGAAATAACTTGAAAACAAACAAGAACTGAAACATTCAAAGTTCATGAAATGAAACAATCGTATTAACTAACAAGAAATCACAAAGGTTGTATGCTTCAAATGCTACAATCACAAAACTATGGCTTGTAACTATTAACAAGGCTTGAAGGTTCTACGTGCACTCAAAACCATGAAAGGAGAGAATGAAAGATAACTCAAAAATCACTCCATTATATACTATTTCCTAACCCTAACGTAGCCGCCACTTAACCCTAACCTAGCCGCCACCAAACCCTAACCCTAGCTGCCGCCAAACCCTAAGTAGTCTCCACTTCTAAACGTACCCTAACCTAACTACTACAAGCATGTGAATATTATTCATCCTTTTGATGAATGTTTAACACATTCATCAATATTGGGAATTAGAAACGAATAGTATTTTTAACATGGAAGAGATTTCTTCAAAGTTTTGTAAGTTTTTCAAGCGTGAAAAACTTGTTCTTCAAGTTTTTGAAAGTATCAAGTTTTAAGGTGAAAGTGTGTGGAAGAGAGTTCTTCGATTCATTGAAAGTTTGAGGTGTGTGGAAGAAAGGTCTTTGAATTGTTGAAAGTGTGAAGTTTCAACTGTGTCAAAGAAAGTTTTTCGCATTGTTGCAAGTTTCAAGTGAAATTTTCAAGCTTATGTAATAAAAGATTTGCTAGTGATAGAAACTTTCCTTTTCAAGTTTACGTGAGGGGTCAAAGATTTTTTTCCAAAACTTTTTATCTTTTGAGAGAGTGTTTGTTGTAGCACTTGTGTTCAAAATGTCTTCTTTTCAAATGGAGTCCTTGAAAGTCATGGAGAAGTTTGATGGTGGCAACTTTCACCTTTGGAAGTTCAAAATGTGCATGATGCTTTCCAAACATGAGCTTTGGAAATTTGTTGATGGGAGTGCCACCTTGCCAAGTGAAGAAGTTGCAAGGGCCGATTACAACGAGAAAAAGACAAAGGCTTTTGCATTGTTTTGTGAACATCTCACGGATGCCCAACTTGCACACATTCAATATTGTGACAATGTGAGAAGTGCAACGTGGGAGGCTCTTTGTGGTGTGCATGAAGCTAAGACCATTGGCAACAAGTTGTTTGTTCGAAGGAGATTCTTCACCATCAAAATGTAAGGAGGTGACATGCTTGTGCACATCAACATGGTGAAAGCCCTTGCGGACCAACTACGTTCCATCGAGGTGAACATTACGGATGAAGATGTTTACATGGTATTCTTCATGACCCTTCCTCCATCCTTTGATAACTTAGTCACAAGCTTGGAGTCCATGTCCACGAAAGATGTAGACCTTGAATTCATTGTAGCAAGGTTGCTTCACAAAGTGTCCAAAAAAAAAGAATGTGAGAGTTCCGAGACTATCGCATTAATGAACAAAACTCACAAGTCAAACGAGAAGCTTTGTTTCTATTATAAGAAACCCGGACATTTTGTGAGAAATTGTTTGAAGAAGAAAATTGATGACAAATAAAAAGCTAATCAAGCTTGTGAAGATCACGAGCAAGTGTTTGTTGCAGCATTGAGTGCCAATGATCATACCATGTATGATTGGATTGTTGATTCCGGTGCAACACAACACATGACATTTGAACCAAAATGGTTTACCACGTACGAACGCATTTCCCCAAGGAGGGTGTTCATGGGCGATGACACCATTTTGGAGGCCATTGGCAAGGGGAGCATCAAAGCCACAATGCAAGTGGGAGGCTAATTGACACACACAACCATCACCAAAGTTCTTCATGTTCCAAAAATGAAGAATAATCTCATTTCAATGAGTAAACTCATTTCGTAAGGTTTCAAAGTGGAGTTTGACAAGGATGGTTGTAAGGTCAACGATGTTCAAGGACTTGTTGTGGCGCAAACACGAAAGGACAAGAACTTGTACCTTCTTAATGTGAAGGTGCCTAAGGACATGACACACATTGCAAATTCTTTGGAGGAAAGTGCGATGCTTTGGCATGAAAAACTTGGCCATCTCAACATGGCAAGCCTTAAGGAATTAGATGCCATGGTGGATGGCATGAATTTGAAAGAAGTGCCGTTGCATCACATTTGTGAAGGATGCGTCAAAGGAAAACATCAAAGAACATCATTTCCCAAGGACGGAGCAACGAAGGCTTCACAACTTTTGGAGATTGTGCAACCTTCAAGCCTTGTTAGTAGTTAAAAGCCATAGTTTTGTGATTGTAGCATTTGAAGCATACAACCTTTGTGATTTCTTGTTAGTTAATACGATTGTTTCATTTCATGAACTTTGAATGTTTCATTTCTTGCTTGTTTTCAAGTTGCTTCCAATATAGGTTGATAGTGTAAGCAAGTTGTTAAACCTAACAAGTTTCTTAACCTATTATTTAACCTAACTTGTAATATTGACCTAACCAATTACTAAACTTGCTAGGTAATATAGGGTTAAGAAAATAGGTTGATAGGTTAGTAAAAATGTAATCTATAGAACTTGTACTTGATAGAACTAGTAGTTAGGCAAGGTGTATTCTTTTGAAATTTTGGACTATTAGTCTAGGTACTAACTAATGATTGTTTATAATGGTCACTTATGATTATTATATTTTGAAATGGCTAGTATAAGACTAGGAGGATAGACCTATTGAAAAGACTTTTGGATTTCATTCATGATTATGTGTTTCACTCTTCAATTATGGAACATGGATCATTTTTCGTTCAGCCTATTTCCTTCAAGTTGGAGCAATTTGTGTACATGTTAGTTTAGGATTTGTAGTAATTTAAGTTTTATTTTGTGTGTTGTATGTACCTATTGCTAAAAAATCCAGAGTTCAATTAACTTAATGGGAATAGAAAAACCTCATTAACAACATATGTGATAGCTTTCAAGGTGGGCACAACTCGTACTCTTTTTCAATTGATGTATGATTGCATGCACTGATGCTTACCAAATATTTGTTTCCTACGACCAATTTTGCAACGTTTTAGAATTTTGTTATTACATGGGTATTCAATACTTGACTGTTCAAATTAGAGGTTGGAAGAATCTTGGACACTTGTAATCAAAATCACAAGTCGATGATAGTGGAATCATGCACTATGGGCACAAAATCATTATCAAACCAAATCTTTTTCCCTAAGCAACCATGTGCTTTGGTTTCCAAAAACACACAAGCAAGTTCAAACAACATTGGTTTGGACCATATAAGATTTAATATTGTTTACTTAACAATATAACATTCCTAGTGACTATAGACAAATTTGATTAGAACCCCATTTTAGTCAACATCAAAAAACTGAAGCCCTATCGATTTTAGGACACAATTACTTCCAAAGGACTGGAATCAACATTCGAAAAGGGGGAGGGATATAGCCAACATTGAAAAAAAGTTCCACACTACAACCTTGGAGAATGCACAAGGTACATGCAAAAAAATTTCATTTTCGATGGATGGAACCAAAATCCAAGAGTCATGACTTGGAACTGAAATCAAAGATTCGATAGTTGGAACCAAAATCCAATACTCACTAGCTAAAACCAAAAACTAGGAAGAACCAACTAGAACCAAAATCCATAACATAGGGACTAGAACCAAAAACTTGTCATCAACCAAAAGTTTTTGTCCTAGTACCAAAATTCAAAATTTGAAGCAAACAACTGAAATTTGGGACTTAAGGCCATTATGCGAGTTAGTCAAAATTGCTAAGTCATGGAGTATTGGTCGAATTCTAGATCTAGAATATTTAAGAACCGATTCCAACATTTCAAAATCAATGGTGAATTTTGTTGATGTAAAATTGGTGGACAAAACTACAATGCATCTTTTGCCATCCATTGGCATATTCTATTTGTTCATTGAAACAATATCGAATGAAAAAGAATGTGAAAATGGCATCAGTAAACCAATTTTGCATTTTCAAAATCCAACAAAAAAATAAGACATTGTTGAATCGGTACCCAAGAACCAATGTCGTATTTGGCAAACAATGCGGTTCTTTCTAGAAACAACTTAGCTGGCTCACTTAATATAAATGTGGGACCTTTTCTCCCATTTCATCCTTTGCATTTTCTTTTCTTTCATTCCTTTTACATTGTTCCTAGAGTGCAAAAATTTGATAAATACACCAGGAAATTAATTTTGGGCAAAATGAAAGGAAGAGTGAATAAGGAAAAACATAATGGTTTATGCAACAAAAGAGAAATAGACATAGAACTTTTGCAAAGCAAAAAGAAGAGGAGGGAATCAAAATGGAGACAAAATCGAAAACAGAATAGAAGAGATTTATAGTTAGTCTTTTGAGCAAGGGTAGGATCATGTTTAGTCATATTCCTTAACAAAAATAGTCTTATATTCTGTTCAAATTCAAATGGTTATAAAATCTATGCAATCTAGCTAGTAATTCCTAAAACAGTAATTAAGTAAATAAAAATATACTAACTAATAATTACCACACCCATACTCTGAATTATGTCCCGGAATTTTAGATTAAAAATGTGTTAAAAAGTTAAATGTTTTGTTGTTTTTGATCTTGTGATTACAAAATCTAATTTGTCTGTACAACAATTTGTTCCGTCTATTTTCCAATATGCTCTTCTTATACTTCAAATTGAAGCATTATCTGATTTTCTCTTATTGCTTTTCTAATGCCTCTATTGACAACTGTACAATTGTTTGTTAATAGGTTTTTTTTGCTCTTATGACTGTAACTTTGTTATCACTTGTAAATATTGTTGTAACTGTAGATTTGATGTGATCCAATTTTGACCTTGTTATTGTAGCTCTAATATAACTTATAACTATTGATTTGTGATGCACTCCCAACTCCTTGAAGGACTCAAATGTGAGTCCAAATAGAAGACAGTGGAAGAGGGAAGACTCAGGGCACGCTCCCTAGCTCACAACACAAGGGGTAGAGGGGTGTGTTGGAGCTCCAAGATGGGACTAGGCAGAGTTGACAAGCTTCACTCACTCACATGGGCCTACACACAACCCACACAAAGTGGTTAGTGCATAGTTGAAGCACCTTTGGTGCTAGGACGAACCACGGGCAACACAAACACATTAGACTCACCACGGCCCGGACTTGGGGGAAGCCATCACCTTCCCCCTTATAGTATACTTTGTGGCTGATCACGGAGCCCACATCCAAATGGCTTTTCTCTCTCGGGACTCCTGAGTGAGAGTCCCGAAATCGCGCCAATTGGGACTCTCGCAACTTTGGAGCCCCATAATTTTGTGAGCAGACCTTGGATCGAGATGTAGTTTAAAGCAAAGTTGTAGGTCTTGTTAAGAGCTTTCCAACGGTATGTTGCACGACCCCTACAACCGAGTAAATCAGGTCGATTCTTGACTTTTTTGGTCAGAAGTCAAACTGGCAGTTTGACTCCCGTGCCAATTTGACTCCCGGCTTTTCTTTTGGCCATAACTTGTGTTTTAGATGTCCAAATAAGTAATGCGAACCCATTTTAGACATTTAAGTTCTAAGAGCTTTCCAATGATATAAAGAACACCACAAACCATTGAATTTTGACCCCTAAAACCGCTCTCTCAAATTTTGAGAATCCATCGCGACTCCATCTCCCAAAGTGGGAGTTGCCTTGGGAGTGTGAGGGTTCACTCCCTCATACTTTCTTACATTCCTGGGAGTATGTGATGTGAATCCTGGGCTTCTTCTTGGCACGCAACCTTGTAACCCCTTTGCCTTGGTTGCGAGTCCAAAGTTAAGGTTACGACAATTTTGCTAGAAATACTATTCGTTTCTAATTTCCAATGTTGATGAATGTGTTAAACATTCATCAAAAGGATGAATAGTATTCACATCCTTGTAGTAGTTAGGTTAGGGTTTAAAAGTGGAGACTACTTAAGGTTTGGTGGCGGCTAAGGTTAGGGTTTGGTGGCGGCTAGGGCTAAGCGACGGCTAGGGTTAGGGTTTGGTGGTGGCTAGGTTAGGGTTAAGTGGCGGCTACTTTAGGGTTAGGAGATAATATATAATGGAGTGGTTTTGAGTTGTCTTTCGTTCTTTCCTTTCATGGTTTTGAGTGCACGTAAAACCTTCAAGCCTTGTTAGTAGTTACAAGCCATAGTTTTGTGATTGTAGCATTTGAAGCATACAACCTTTGTGATTTCTTGTTAGTTAATACAATTGTTCCATTTCATGAACTTTGAATGTTTCATTTCTTGCTTGTTTTCAAGTTGTTTCCAATAAATTTGACTATAGGTCTAATGTAATCCGAGTCTTATCCAATTACTGTGATTTTGACACAAGCTCAATTTAACCCTATCCATCCTCTTGAATTATATGTTCCTTAAGTTGTATCTACTCCCCTATTTCTGTGGCTGCAAATGCATTTCCTAAGAATTGATTTCTTGCATCCTGAAGAACAAATGTTTATTATTTTAGAGTCTGTTTAGTAACCTCCCTCTCAAGGCTATCCTTTCCTCCTTTGAGGTTTCTTGGCTCTTTTGTTACTCTTGTACCTAATGGTCGTACCCCATCTATATCCCTTATGTTTTCTTCCTCATTTAAAGCCTCTGATTCTAGAGACAAAACTAAAGGCTCATACTCAAATAATGGCATAACTTTTTCCATCTGAGAAATCTTGTGTTTGTACAACCTTTCATTCATGTCATACTTTCTATAGACCTCCCCAATATCCTTTTGAACAATGTCCTGAATTACATCCCTCATAAGTCTGCATCTTTTTCCTCCATTGACAATGCCTTGAGCTTTACTTGAAACAAAGTATTATGTGTCCGTAATTCATTATTTTCTCCAAAGACAATATCATAATTGAAGGGTTTTTTCTTATGACTCTCCTCCAAAAATTTGTTTGACTTTTCATGAAAGGCCATCTACTTATGTGTTGGAATAAAGACATACTTAATCTCATCATCCTAATGAGTAAGCACTTTCTTCCCACGCAGATTTGCAACCATTGCTTGCTGACTTATTTTCTTCATGCGCTTCTTATTAGGAATATGAACTCTCTTTGGAATCTGCTCCTAGTTTACTCCTCTTGATGTAACGGTGATTGTTGTTTTGTTCCAAATCATCCTTTTGATTCTTCCTTAGAATCTGAAATAAAAATGGGACCAATTTACTCACTAGGACCGACTAGTCTTCTAGGCTTCCTAAAGCTATATCTCCTCAATGTTTCTTTACAATCTCTTTCGCTTTTTATGATTGCTTCAAAAGCTCTTTCAAACTTGGATATTGAAGATAATTTAAAAATAAATAAATAAATGAAGGATAATGCAAACCTCTTTCTAGAAACCTAAACTACATAGGCAAAATGTTTACAAATTTCTAATGTTCTCTCAATCTCTCTTGTTCTTCTTTCAACTTTTTCAATTGCTGTTTAGATTATCTTTGCAATTTCTCCACAAGACTTTTTTCAACATTCTTTCTGGAAACAAAAAATGATTAAAACCTGCTTATAGAAAATAAAAACAAAGAGTCATTCTAATGTTTGTCACCTTTTGAAATGTTATCACCACATTTCATGAAGTGACGTTTCACTTTTCCTTTTAAGGCCAACGTTTTAATGATTTGTATTTTTTCAGATTATTTGACATCTGTTGTCTCTTGCTTAAATTCATACTAACATCAACATGGGCATGTGTTAACACCTACTGACCAAAGAATTATGTGGATGTGGTATTGAGTAATTATGATGACATTCCTAAATCTAATGACCTAGTATAGTTTACACTATAGATTCCCTTTGGCCTATGCTAAGTCATCAAATCAACAAAATCGTTTTCTGACGTCAATGATTTATATACCCCACAATCTAGTAACTATGAAATTATATAACCATGGTTTGAGTATTTGTTCATAACCTATTGACTTATTAAATTTACTAAGGTTTTTTTTTATATTATTTATGATCAGTCCCAACGGTCCCTGTTTCTTTCTAATTTTATGAATTTTCATCAAATGTTTCTTCCATGTTGCTTTCATTTATGGACTGTAAAGACTTTTGATCTTCTAAACTTTGGATCCGTTTCAATTTCTTATCCACATATGTGTATGGTTTCAACTTATTAACATTGACCAATATTGGGTTTAGTTCAAAATTATTAACATAAATAAAAATAACAATATTATTGGGTAAGCAATATTGTACCCTAAATGGACCAAACCATCTTTTCTTGAATTTTCCTAGATGCATTTTTTTTTTCCTTTGGGAAACCATAAAACATAATCTTTAAATTAGAACTTATTTTCAAAAAAATTCTATTGACTCCACTAGTTGGCTCCCACATTGTTTTGAGCTTCCAATCTGTTTTCATGTAACTTTTCCAATTTTGTAATTATAATTGTTAGCACTCTAGCTGGTTTTGCATCTATGTGGTTCCCACTTATAACCGGCAGAACATATTCTATTGGCATTAGAGGATGCAAACCATAAACTAACTAGTAGGGTGCATAACCTATTGCCAACTTGTAAGTAATCCTATATGAAAAAAATTATAGATAGATGTTCATCTTAGTTTGTTCTTTTTTCATTAACCAACTTGGTCAATATTCTACCAATGACTTTGTTAATAGACTTTACTTGTCCATTTCCCTATGGATAATATGTAGTAGAATTAACATGTTTTAATAGAAACTATTTTGTTAAATGTTTTATTATATCATTGATGAAATGTACTCCCTAAAATATAACTATGGTCAATGGACATCCAAATCTAATCAGAATATACTCATACAAAAATTTGGCTATAACTATTATAATATTGGTTATTAATGCCTTTGCCTCTACCCACTTGGTTGCATAATTTGTAGCTACCAAAATGTATTTGTTTCCTATTAGTCTTCCTGTTGGTTTGATTGGACTTGTAAAATCTAGACCCCTTTTCGTAAAAGGTTCCTCTAGAAATGTTATTACCAACTTGACCAAACTTTTTGTTTTTAAGTCCATTTTTTCGACAATTGTCACAACTTCTACAAAATTCATGAGTATCTTTGAATAGAGTTGGCCACCAATATCCTGCATCCATAATTTTCTTTGCAATAATATGTGCAACAAAATATCCTCTAGCCACTCCTTCATGTAGCTCCTTCAAAACAACCTATGCTTCTGAAAGTGGTCAAACATTTACACATTCTATTGTCTTATCCCACTTTGTACATAATTCCTTCTTTTAGAATGAAAGGTTTTACCTTTCCGGCCAATGTTTCTGAGTTAAGCTTAGAGTTTCAGGCATCTAATCCATCTCTAAATAGGTTTTTACTTCCTACATCCATATAGGTTCTAAAGAAAATAATGATGCATCCACAATCTCATCTAGGAGACCCAATGGTTATGAACTATTTGGCAATTTGGATAAAGTATTAGTAATTACATGTGTTCTTCTAGGTTCGTAGACTACTATGAACTCATACTCCTAGAATAACAACATCCATCTTATTATCTTTCCAGATACCTATGGTTTGTTGACCAAGTACACCAAAGCCATATGGTCTACATAAAAAACAAATTTGTTTATTAAAAATGTTTAAACTTATGCAAAGCATAAACCATTGCTAAGGCCTCTCTTTCTATAGTAGTATAATTTTGTTATACTTTATTGAGTAGTGTAGAAGCATTTACTATAGGTTGGTCATACTTATCAGTTGGGTTTTATGCCAACATTGCACCTACTATGAACAATGATGCATTTGTGTGCACATGAAACTCCAACTACTGATTTGGAAGTATTAAATCAGTGCTTCCATGTATTTTTGCTTGATCTAATCCCAAACGTCTTGACATTTTGTGGTCCAAATAAAGGGTTCTATTTTTTTCATCAACTTGGTGATTGGTGCCATGATAAAAAGCAAAGTTCTTGAAGAAACATCTATAAAACTGAACCATACCATTAAAATCCTAAATCTATTGTGGATTAGTAGGTATTGGCATGTTCATTATTGCCTGAACCTTCTTAGGGTTTAGTATTTTTCCTTCCTTGGAAACTATGAACCCTAAAATTAGTCCTAAAAATACCCTAAAAATACATTTTTATGGGTTAAGGTTGATTCTATATTCTCTACATTTTTGAAAGCAAAATCTAAGTTTCATCAAATGACTCTCCATATCATTATAAACTATGAAGTCATCCAAAATCTTTATGAATTGGTCTGAAATTATGTGAAGGATCTACTAACCGCTCTCTAGAAAGTCGGTGGCTCATTTTTTACACCAAATGGCATCACCATCTAAACAAAAGCTCCCCAATATGTTACAAAGTTGTTTTGTATCTATCCTCAAAGGTTATAGAAATCTGATGGTAACTTGAATATCCATCTAGAAATGAATAAGCTTCATACCCTGCTATAGTGTTCAATACTTCATTAGAAAATGGCAAAGGATAAGGATTTTTTTTGGTTACCTTATTAAGCTTCTTAAAATCCACACAAATTTTCAAATTTCCATTATTCTTAAGCACTACCACTATGGGTGATAACCATGTAGCCTCTTCTACCAATTGAATAAGTCTAGCTACTAAGAGTTTGTCAATGTCTTGTTTGATAGTTGCAACATAATTAGGGTTCAATTTGTACCTTGCTTGATGTGTTGGTGAAATTGAGGTATCTAATTCAATTCTATGTTGAGCCAATTTTGGAGGTATGCCTTTTAGATCTTTGTAAGTCTAAGTAAACACATCCTTAAACTCCTTAAGTAACATTTGAAGCTCCTCAATCTTCTCCTTTGTCAATTGTGAATTAACCTTGATGTATTGTGGATTTGCCTTTGTGCCAAGATTCAATTTAATAAGCTATTGTTCTTCAGTCAAAGTCCAATATGCCATCTAAAGATTTTGCACCTATATTTTTATTGGTGTTTCATTCACTTTAACACATCCTAGTTGTGATGGTAATAGGTTTTTAGATAAGCCTTGTCTTCCAATGAAACCTTTGGTCTAACAAAAAAGTCTTTTGATTTCACAATTGAAGGGCACCACTTTTATAGCTGTTTGATTTGATGTCCATTGCTCAGGATCAGATTCCTCATTGTTTTTGATTTCTAACACTCTAACACTCAACAATGAAACTGTTTCTTTTGAGAAAGTAATTGTGCCAATTGAGAACAATTTAAATTTTGTCTCAAAGATCATATCTTCCTCTTCATTTATTAACTCTTCCATCAAGTCATAACAAACAAGTACTTGGGGCCTTATGGATTCTACTCCTAATTTCTTGTTAATTGATATTGTTTTGATTGTTCCATTACCTTGAACAAGAATGACATTGTTACCCTAGTCATGTGTAACTTTTGCATCTCTAAACCAAGGTCTTCCTAACAACATAAAATAACTAGAATCTACCACACTATTTTTCAAAATAATAAATGTGGTTATATATGGAATACCATGTATGTGAATCTTTAAATTTCTGATGATTCCTAAAGGTCTGGTCGTACTCTGATTTGCCATTCTAAAGTGGTATGGAACTAGTCTTGGTTTGGGTAAACCTAATTTTGTTTTGAGATTTTCCATTATAATATTCACACTTGCTCCTCCATTTTTCAAAACATCTTCAACAATGTTTTTCCTAACTTGCACTTGGATAACTACCATCTAGTTATTTACCTCTATAACTATTGTGTCTAGTTTAAAATGTGTTTCAACCATTATGGCTACACTAGACTCTGACATTTGTTTAATAGCTATATTAGGTTTTTCTAGCTTCAATTTTTGCCACATGTACTTTTAAAGATTTGGTGTTATCTTCAACAATTGACCTAACTTCAAAGTATAGGTAGACTTTAACATCTATTTGCTAATATCTTAAAATATACATAACTTTGTTAATAGGATTAACAAATAAACTTTGTGATACAATTAGTTTTGTGGACACCCTAGATTGAGGCAATCTTGCACAACTTATATTCCATTATGTTTCTCCTTTGGAATCAAATTCTATGGTGGGTCTTTTGTTTGCATCTCTTGTATAGTCTTGACAAAAGATTGTTGTACTTTCTACTCCTCTTCCAAATCGACAACAGACTTATTTTTTATTAGTTCTTTGTCCTTAAACACTTGTTATTCAATAACCTTGCCCCTCGTGATGGCCATATTCACATCCACCATATGGATTGAAGGATTTGAAACTTTGGGTTCTACCACAACTTGTTTCTCTGTTGGCTTCGCTCCTTTGTTCTTAAACATATTCTTCGTATCATTGTACTTTGGACAATCTATGATCTTATGTCTAGTGTCACCACAAATATGACAAGAATACTTCACAGGCCTCTGTACTTTAATTTGTCAAATAGTAACCTCAAAGATTTCAAAAACATGATCTTCCTTTCTTTTGAATCTATAGGTTTCAACATTATGATTTGTCCTTTGACAATTTGTATAGTACATTCCTATTTTCTTTAGGCCTATCTAAGGTTTTTGAGCTAATACTATCTTATTACTTTGTGGTACCAACATATTGCTTATGGTCTTTACTTCAAAAATTCCTTCTTCACAAACCAAAGTTGTTTCTTTATGTTGCTACAAAGTTTCTCTCTTCATACTTACTATTGCTACATGCAAATATGGTTGTCATTTAGATTTGAAAACAATAATTAAGAAATGATTTGTTGTTTTGTGTTGAAGACCATTGGCCAACTTCAATAATCTCTCATAATAGACTTCCACTCTTTCATTTTTCTCATGCTTCATGTTTTTCAACTACACATAAACTTGTTCATCATTCTAAACTTTTCTGTACCTTTTACAAAAAGCCAACAACAATTCTACAAAAATACAATCTGGGTAATCTCCCATATAATTGTTACACCAATTAAACACAATATCTTTGAGGTTAAAACTGAACAAATTAATAAATTTTGCATCATCTATTTCACTATTTGCTCTGATGGCAACTTTAAACACTTTAACATGAACATCTAGGTTGGAATCCTTAACATACTCTAGATAGTTAAATGGTCGATGATAAGGTTTGTTTGGTGGTAATGATGGCCTGCATGGATTCATCATTGGCACTCCAAAATATCTTGGAGGTCTTCGAAGTTCTAATGGTCCTGGTGCATTTGAGCCACCTCCTCTTGGATCTAATGGCTACCTAACAAGAACTTTATTCACTTGTCTAGGTATATCTTCATGCAAACCCACAAATTTTGTTCCCCTTGGAGTTTGTGGTCTGGATTGAACACCATCAACAGTATGGATTGGTGCTGATATAAACGAAACTTTAGTGATTATAATTATAAACTAAACTCAACCTATGAATCTGCATTTTCAATTTGACGCTCTTCCTTCCTTGAATTTTGCAGTAGACTACTGGTGTGCCTCTATGCTTCACCAATTTTCATTTCATGAGGAATAATTGATGTTACTTGAGGCATTCTGTGGCTTGCATGTCTCTCTTCTATCCATGAATGTCTATAATTTGTTTAAAAAACTCTTCTAGGTGTTTCAAACTGTTAATCTACTTGATTTGCACTCAAATTATAGCTAATGGCAACACCATTTTCCACTTGTTCATGTAATACAACTTGATCTAAGTGTCTCCTCAAACTTCTAGTTACAATTCTATTTTCCATTTCTCCACATCCTCATTCAAATATGAACAAAGTTTTGCATTAGAGCAAAATCCTCATAGTTAATTACTTTGCTTAGTTCTACTTCCTAAACAAAAATTATGATAAAGATGTAAAAAACAAAAGTGAAGTTCACTATCTATCTATAGAAACAAAAATTTCAACAACAAGACATAAATTACATTTTGAAATTCACTTTGAATTCAAACCCTAAGATGGTTGCCAAATGGTAAATACAAAATCTTTAATTCTATATTATGGTTTAAAATCTAGACTAAAATGCAATAAATTAATAATAAAAAATTTTGTTCATTCAAATCTACTTAAAACTAGTTTCAGAATTAAAATCCAATAATGAAAATAGGATTAAAACATCAAAACAAAAAAATTTAGCTATGAAATTAAAGCTCCCAAAAATCAAAATATATTGTTCTCATACTCCTTTAAAGCTCCATGTTCTACAATGATACAATGGTCCTCATCTCTTCCTTTTCTCCCAAGAGTTTCTTCAACAAAAATAGTCCTATGTTCTATTCAAATTCAAATGGTGATAAAAACCATGTAATCTACCTAGTAATTCCTAAAACAGTAACTAGGTAAATAGAAATATACTAACTAATAGTTACCACAAGTAATTACTCCCTTAACACACCCATACAACATATGGTCAAGGAACTTTTGTAATCGATAATTCGGTTGAATGTAGATGCGATAAAATCCATTGTGTAGGGAATTGCAATAATCATTACTGAAAATCTTGTCACAAAGATGTTATGTCTACTTCAAATCAAAATCAAGAAGTTGCATGTGATGTGATTTGCAAAAGCATTGAACCTCTACATTTAGATGGTGTCACTCAACGCAATTGTGTGAAGGAAGGCTAGAGAGTTTCCTAGGTAAAAGGGAAGTGTTTCGCTCAACTTTTGACCTTGATTCAAGCTATTTAGCTAAAGGGGAGCTACAAAATGTATGTCAACAAGAAGTTCATGCTTTTAGTGGCCTTTTTTGAACTTAAAAAACCGATAAATTGGGTTCAAGTTGTTTTCAACAATTTGCATTCCAAGTTGCAACATCTATCCACAATAATCAAACTAAATTTTTTTTTTAAAAAAAAAACCTTGGAAAGGAGACGGAATTCGGTGTAGCCCAAGTTATTGATATCATCCTTTGAAATTAATTTATAGTTGACCCAACTTTTTGGGTGTTGGAATTTGAAGACAAAGATGAAGAGGAAGATAACTCTTCAATAGAACTTGATATTGATGTGAAGAGAAAGGGGCTAGAAACGTCTTCTCACACCAAGCCTATCAACCTTAATAGTCCTCCCCAAACACAACTAGAAGTTGGTAAGTTGAGCCAATAACCATTTTTTGATTTTGCATCGAAAAAAGTCATACTACTAGCAATGGGTAGTTTATACATGGGACGTTTACAACAACAACCTCCAGCGCGCTCACCAGGGAAGAGGATGCCTGCTGAGGATCCCCACCTTACAAGCCAAGCTTGAAAAGGCAGGATGTGACCAAGAGTGCAAATCCAGATGTGCCACTTGAAACTTCACCTCTAAGGCCTACCCTCACTTTTTTTGATACCATACCTTCACACCCAGTCTTTGTCCCAGAGGCTGCATGATAGGTTGCAAGGTGAGGATATTCCCATTGACCATATACCACAAATGGACATTCCCTTGAGCTTCAATTCCAATGGGACCCAAACAAGGTTCCCTCCCTGAGATGTAGAGGCATCATTTTTGGTACACCTTTTTAACACCCCCATTTCAATTGGAACAAAACCATTAGAAACGGAATTTCTTCCTCTGTAAGGTTTGGAGGACCACTTGTGCATTTTTGGTACCTATGTGCAGACAATAGGCACTTGAAGCACATTTTTAAGGCAACCAATATCGAAAAGGAGGTTGCATTTGAAGATGCTTTCAATGCAAAGGTTGAGGTCTTACATTTGAAAAACGAGTTACGCTAACCACAAACGCAAGCTTGGCAAGATGCCTTGACAATCTAGGCATTGGAGCTACCAAGTCCAACTTTGCAAGTATGCAAACTCGGTTGGACAAAAGTCTTGTTGAAAACAAGGAGTATTGAACTCAACTCCTTACCCTCCAAGATAGGCTATCTGTTATCCAAGCCAACCTAAACCATTTGCATGTCAAAAGGCAAGAACTGGAGGCTAAATACCAAAAAGTGGAAACAAATTGAAAATCATTGGAGCTGGCTGTTGCTATGGATGCACATGAACTCAAATTTACAATAGAACCAGCTAAGTGTCTTGAGAAGGAAAATGCAGACTTAGACACAAAGTTGTGCTCCTAAGTGAATGATTTGAAGGAGTTTACCAAAACCATTGCATGCCTACAATTAAATATCCAAGAGTTGTCTGGCCATGTTCCCATCACTCAAGAACAATTGGAGGACTTGCAACAGCAAATTCAATTGCTTACCCGAAAGGCCAAGGATGCAAATTACACCTTCCACAAATGGCCAAATTGGAGGGGATTAGAACTGAAAATGCCTTCAACTATCAATAGAAAGTCAAGAAGAACCAAGCTAAAAAGTGGGAATTTTATAAGGCACAAATAACAAAAATTCTGAACAAGGCCTTTTCTAGCTACCTAAAAGATGAGGACTTGTACAAACTTTGGTTCATCGCTTATACCCACGCCTTCCCAAACTTTGTTTTATGTTCGTTTATTGCCCCCTCTCCAGCCAAGACATTGTCAAAAACCAAATATGGGATTGTCGATGTGGGAGGAGTAGAAGAAGGAACCACAACCACGATGGAGGTGGATTCCATTGTTGCAGAAGTGGCAACCAAAAGTACTTAGGTTGCATCTATTGAAGTTGCCACCGAAACTATACATCCCTCAATCATGTCTACCGTTGTAAAAACAAAGGAGGTTACTGAAAACCTTCAAAAGGGGAATTGTTCATATGGTAGAGTAGATAGTTTTTGGTATAACTATAGGATAGGACTATTTGATCATGAATACATGATTCAAATAAAGGGGAGGATAATATTAAGGCTATAAGTTTTTCTAGGTTGGTTTTTAGTTTTGAACCGAAAATCATGTTTTACCAATTTTGGGATAGTATCGATTTTGAGGTAGTACCAATTTTGAAATAGAATTGATTTTGAAATAATACCAATTTTGAGACAAAACCAAAAAATTTCCATAACCAATTTTCAAAAGTTGTTTATCTATAGAATCGAAGAATTAATTGTCACCTATTATTTTAGTTCCAGATTTTAGATATAGGATAAGGTTGGGTAACTTGGAGTTTAGGAGGATTTCTATGGATTTTCATTTTTTTTAAAAACCCACCATTTTTTTACAAGCTTGAAGTCTTCTTTTGGGCAAGCTCGAATGGTCTTTTTTCTAATCCTTGTTTTTTATGCCATTGTGTATGTAATTTTTTGCACTATGAAGCTCTTTGAATGAAGTGAGTTTTGTTTTTGCTCAAGTTTTTGTTTTAAATTGAAATTGTCTTTCCTAATTGTTGTTTTGACTTTAGAAATGTTATAGGAATGTTTATTAATTTTTTTTAAATAAAAAAGAAGTGGTAGGCTATTTTCCTAATTGTTTTCCCCATGTTTTAAAATGTCTATTTATCATTAACTATTAGCAAACTTGAGGTGTCAAATTTGCATTGATTTTCAATCAAATACCCAAAAACACCCAGGAATTCATCGTGGGGGGGGGGG
>Ga0209611_10003975_pt1 | contig 25386 bp, 23 predicted proteins | sample S1TSphgellanicum_3_FD_187693 | JGI IMG/M metagenome (GOLD analysis project Ga0209611, IMG submission 187693) | Host-associated microbial communities from peat moss isolated from Minnesota, USA - S1T2_Fc - Sphagnum magellanicum MG (SPAdes) (version 2) | ecosystem: Host-associated > Plants > Peat...
TACATTTTCTTCAAGAATTTTTTTGTTGCAAGTAGGGGGCTTCTTCTCTCTTTTTTTCCAATTTTTTGATAACAAAAATTTGCCAAATTAGTTGAATTTACACTAGAAACCCAAAATTTTCCAATATATATACCCAATTTCTTATCCCAAAAAAACATTAAGTAGTGAACCAAACTTGTTTCTATGACTAACAAGCAAGGTTTTTCTTTTCTTTTCTTTCTTTGTTATCCTTTTTTTTTCCATGAATTTTATTTTTTGATATAAAAGTTTAGTAACTTTTCCCCCCAAAGAAATTAGAAAAATTAGTTCAATTTACACTTGCAAAACAAATTTCACAAAACTTTCCTAAATTTTTTTTGTCAGAAGAACAACACAATTTGTCCCAAAAAGAAAAAGAACCATGCTATCAACTATTTTTGTGATGAAATTTTACTAAAAACACCATTGAATAAAACCATTCTCATGACAACAAGACCAAGGTTCTTTTTAAAATAATTGTGTTGAAAATTTGGTGAATTTATCCCAAAATTTTCCAAAAATAAGACAAATTTACACTAGAAATAACACATTTCTCCAAAAACTTCCCAATTTTCCCAGCACAATAATGACATTGCAAAAATCACAAAAATGATGCATTGAAAGTCACAATCCAATACATTGACATTCAAATAATTGATTAACATTTGGTTAATTACATGAGGCAAATTAGAAATGACAACATTTGCAAATTTGCAGACCCATCTTTGGAAAAGATGTTGTCACCATGACATGCGAATGTATAGGATGTGGAAGAACAAAGAACATACATTGAAACCAAACTTCATTTTGGAATAGATGCAAAAAAAATCACAAATGACATTGTGTGTTATTATTATGCATTTGTTACCATGGACATGTAGTAATGGATGGATTTTCAAAGGGTCAATGGATTGAGTACATACATGATGAGGAAAACCTATGAGTAATGGACATATTTTTTAATGGGTCAACGGATTGAGTACATAAACAATGAGAAAAACACCTAGTACAGAAGGATGGGGCAATAATTCGACAAATCATCATCAACAATCTTTGTGATTGCACTATGAAAATATGGCTTGGTCGTTACCTATGTACTAACCATCTACATGCATCTAACCTACATACAAGCCACCAAGCACCTTACCTACTTATCTACTTAACATAGGAACCACTTATGTTCCTTGCTTACTTTCCCTAGTATGATACTTTATTTACCCACTTACATACCTAGTCACCTTGGTAAGGGATCTTAGGGAAGTAAGTGGGTTCACAAGATACCTTGGTAACCAAGGTTGAAACCTCACCTTGCGGGGTAACTCAATTATGGATAAATGAACCCACAACTGAGTAATAATGGTTTTCCAATGGATAGTGCGCCTGATGGGTGCCTGGGTACCATGGATGGAAATGCCCAATGCTTATGAGAGAATTAATGAAGTGAGGCTTTTGGGGTATTCACCTAGAGAGGCATATCTTGGCCAATTGACAGAGAGAGCATTGAGTTTACTTCTTTGGCCTCATTCAAACCTGGGGTTGCATCATAGACAATGATTTCATTGCATACATCCTTCCAGAACAACTCCTGGCCAAAGAAGTAAAATTGCTCTTCTTTGCTTAGAATCAATCCTCTTCTCTCTTCTTTTAAGAAGGGAGAATACAGATTTGCCTTAGAGAGAGCATCTCCAGCAGTGCTGCTCAGTATGTGGGTGGGCCTTGCAAACAAAATTCTCACATCCAAGTTTAGTTATTTTTACTTTTTCCCAATCCCACCACCCATACAACTAAAACTTGGGACTTCAAATAGGTAGGTGGGAGACTAGGTACCACACACCTGCACATGGACCCATCACTATATGATTGGCCAATCGGGAACAGTAAGTAGTTGGATCATATTTATTACACTCTTCTCTCTGGCAGGTGTCAGGGTTTTGCTCTGCCGCCACTTACCAGTCTCGGCAAACTATGCAAAAATGCTAGGCCAAAACCGCCACTTACGAGTCTTGGCAAACTATGCAAAAATGTTAGGCCAAAACCAGCTTGCTGAGCCTAAACCAGCAAGTTTTGACTTTTCTTCATCCAATTTTAATGTGAGGGCGGGGTTTCACATACTGAGCACCACTAGGGATGGTCTTAGTCAACATTCATCAATAGAAGCCTTTTCACCATAATGCTATTATTGTCACTTGTCAGGGTTGGCTCTATGTCACTCAGTTCAATCTATAGTTAGCAATTTAGGCTAAATCCTAGAGCAGTTGAACTAGGAGAGGTTGTTGGATAATTGGGGGAGAACAAGAGAGAGGTAAGGTGATGAAAGAGGTCATGTGGATTGGACTTGAGAGGAGTTTGAGTTTCAAGTTTGCATTTTACGGAGTATGATAGCACATAGCTATTTGATCAAATTTCTTTACCAAGTTAGGTGCCCATTTGGAGATTTCTAATAGGTCCATATCCTTATGTGTAATTGATGGGAATTTAGTGGAAGTTAACCTTTTTGCAATTAAAGGTCGACTCTGAAATTAAGTTGCATTTCACACATTGCATGGGTTTGGGATCATAAATTTGATGAAAGTTACCCTTATTTATATATTCCAATGTACCTATTGGCTAGTCTAATTGCCTTATCCCTATTTAATTAAATAAAGCAAGGTTCAAACCAGTGGGGGGCGGGTATTTGAAAAAAATTGGAATTGAAGCTGCCTATGAAAATTTTGCAATCTTCCTAATATTTCATAATAACTCTTCAAATTAAGATTAATGAATTTTCATACCAAAATTAAAAAATAAATATTCAGAATTAAAACTACTGAGAAAAAAAGAGAGACAATGAAACCATATCCGTCATTAAATCAAGTAAATCTATCTTTAATGTTATGTTTTGTTAAGTTCTTAATTAGCCCTTTTACATAAATTAGATGTTCTCAATAATGTTTTTATCTTGTTCTAAATGGATGAGATTCATCAGTAAACATTCACTTGTTATTCATGATGAATTTAATTCATCTATTACCTTCCACTTTTCATTAGTAAGATAGAGCTGTATGTGAGAGAGAAAAGATGCTCAATAAAGATTATCCAAAGATGGATCAATCATTTTTATTTTTAATTTTGGAATTTTTCATCCATTTGTGCCATTGTGATGCTGAATGTTTGTTTCGGTCTTTTAGTGTCTTCTAGGTTGTTTTTTTTTTCATTCATTATAACATATCCCAAAGCCTCCCTTGTCATGTTCCTAGCCTTCAATCTTCATTGACACCAAAGTAAGTTAAGCCCAAAAATCATAATTTGAAAATATAAACATGTTTGTTTACCCCCCCCCCACACCCCTAAATGCCACTTGCTTTCTTTGAAAACTAGCTCTTTGTTCCCTACTTAATGGTTGCTATTAGAAACTCTTGTAATCTATGTCATATGTGTGTGTGGATATGAAAAAATTCCTCTTGTTTTCTTTGAGCTCTTTGTTACCTACTCATCAAACGAAGCCTTCTAGAAAGTATTGTAATTTATGTCATCCCTATGGGTATGAAAGTCGCGCCCCCCACCAACAACGAGTGACTTCTTTGAAAACAAGCTCTACTCTTCTTTGTTGCCTTAGCCAACGGCTCCTAGTAGAAGATCTTGTAATTTGTGGCACAGGTGTGTGGGCATGAAAATCTCTACTGATTTCTTTGCAAACAAGCCTCTTCTCTTTCTCTTTGTTGTTGTTGCCTAGTCAATAACGGCTCTTACTAGAAAAATCTTTGTAATTTGTGGCATGGGTGTGGGCATGAAATTCTCGAGTGATTTCTTTTGAAAACAAGCTCTTCTTTTTTGTTGCCTAGTCAACAACGGCTCCTTCCTACTAGGAAATCTTGTAATTTGTGCAATGGGTGTGGCCATGAAAATTGGCTTGTGATTCCTTTGAAAACTATCTCTTTGCTATGGACTCAAACTCAACGGTTCCTACTCAAAAGTCTTGTAGTTTATGACATCGACCTGGGTAGAAATCCTTGGCGATTTTTTCAAACAAACTTTTTGAAGAAGTTTGTCGCTTTACATATGAAAAATCGCTCACGACTTCTTTGAAAACAAGCTCATTGTTACCTACTCAACTCAACGTTTTCTACTACAAAATCTTCTAATTTAGGACATTGGGATTTGATGTTCATTAGAATTGGGCACCCAAAACAAAAAATATTGGCGTACCTAATAATGTGGTGAGGTCCAAGCATTTGATGTGATGAAAAAAATTTTGTGGTGTAGGTCCCTTTAACGTATACCCCTTTAGGCATTTAGAGTACTTTTGCATTATCTTCATAAATTTTTAATTAAAAAAAAATTGTGGAATATCTGAAATTGAATCTTCAAGGTGAAAAAAATGTTGATTCCAACTAGCCCTAAACCCACCCAACATCCCTCGTGTTTAAATCTTTCAATGGGTTCCATTCAATTTATTCTCATTTTTGTATGAACTCAAACATCCATCGAATACAACATTTGTTTTGTTATACCTTTTTCGCACACTTCTCATTTGTTTTATGCATTCAAATATTTCCCCATGATATCTAGAAAAATAGTAACAATTTCACCATTGATGGTCTTGCCCTAATAATGATTGGTGTTTTTTAATTGTAGGATTGGGTGCAACATGCACCAAACATATGATTTCAATATCTTCCTCCTCCTCCTCTTCTTCTTCTCATCATAATAATGGTTTCCATTGATGTCTACATGATCTCTCCAAAGAGAAAAAATGGATGATGTTTTTAAATTGTATGATTGGGTGTAACATGCACCAAAATATGATTTTAATGTCTTCTTCTTCTTCCTCTCGTAATATTGGTTTCCATTGATGTCTACATGATTCCAAAGAGAAAAAATGGAGGTTGTTTTTTAATTGTATGCTTGTAAATGAAAAGAAACTCACATCCAATTTGGTCATAAAGCAACATGACATTAAAAAATGTTGCAGAAGTCTTCCCAATGAAACCTCTCCTCCCTTCTCCCCCTCAATCCATGTTGCAAAAAACTCATAGATTAGGAGATCAAACCAAATTTCTAAGTAAGTCTTTGAATAGAGATAAAAATCCTTGTAGAGTGGGTTTTAAAACTCTATAGGTCAAAAAGTATTGTTGTGAATAATAAGGTCATATTGGTTGTTGGGTTGCACCCTTTTTCTTTTTTTAAAATTTTTTTCTTAATTTTTTTTAAGAGTTAATATTTTTTACCTTTTAATGTTTAATATTTTAATATTTCCAATTTTGGTTTGGGGTGGCTAACCACAGTGGCAATCATCCACAACAGGATTTGGCTATAGGCTAGAGAGGAAAGTAGAAAACTGTAAGAACACTCCTATTATATTCTGGCCACCTGCTAAAACCCATTGTCTAAATATGGCGATTTTCAGAATTTTTTTCCTCAAAATCTGGCAATGTCTAGTAAATATGGCAAATTGAGAGGTTTTTTACCTTGAAATATGGCAAATTTGGTGAATTTTCTCGAAAAGTTCTTTGGGTCACCAAGTTCAAATAACTGGTTCCAGTTGGTAACCAAAATATGAAAAGCATTCTTTATTATATAAAAAAAGAAATTTACTTTCATGTTAGCCCAAGTTTGGATACAATTCCTTGTTCATGATTGCCAGTTTTGGCTACATCACATTATTGAAAAATTAAATTAAATTGCATAATGGATCATTGCCTTTTTTTTAACTACACCCTCTTATGGAAGATCATCACTTTGGGTAGATCACAAAATTCTTAAATAAAAATACACAGCCCCCCTTCCCCCAAAAGGTTTTTTTTCATAAAAATGTGATATAAAAGATTTTCCCAGAAATGGGGAAAAAAATGGTCAAATTTAGTTCGCCTATTTACTTTTTTCCAACCCCCCACCCAAAAAAAACTAAAACTGGGACTGCAAATAGGTAGGTGGGAGATTACTAATAGCAAAGCACTTGGACCAATCATTATGATCGGCCAGTCAGAAACACGGAGCACCAGTCAGTCAGTCAGTCAGATCATATTTATTACAGTCTTCTCTCTCGCAGGTCTTAGAATTTCCTGTGCCTTTCACGAGCTAGCAGTAAATCAGATCATATTTATTACACTCTTCTCTCTCTCGCAGGTGTTAGGATTCAGTGTGTGCCTTTCTTTCACCAGCCTCGGCTATGCAAAAACTATGCAAAAATGCTGGGCCAAAACCATTTTGCTGATCCAAACCCACTCCCCTGTTTTGACCTGTCTTCATCCAACTTCAATAGCCAAAATTTAAGAAAAATCGCCAGATTTCTATACATGGTTCAAGTAGGTAGTAGCCAAATGTAGAAGTTCTTTTTTTTTTAAATTTTGCTTTCACATTTAGCTGGTAGCCAAATCTGGCTAAATCTTTCTGTGAACCATTGCCATTTTGGCTACATTATAATGTTGACTCCCCCCAAAAAATAGTTTAGGCTATTTCCTTCCATGAAAAATTCCTTTGTATTATGGGGTTTTTTTAGGTAATTCATTATGGTTCATATTTTTCGTATTGAATTTTTCGGAAAATTCATTCACAAGTAAGAAAACCACTCAAGCCAGTAACAAATGGACAATAAATAAATAAAAATTACATTCATATTTAGCTGGTACCCAAATCTGGCTAAGTCTTTCCTGTTGACCATTGCCAATTTGGCTAAATTATAATATTGACCCAAAAAATATCGATTTGGGCTAAAAAGAATTTCCCATCAAAATTTTCTTTGTATAGTTGGAAATCATATTTTTCAGGTGGAAATTTGGCGAAAATTCACCAGTAAGAAAAAGAAAAAGAACTCTTTCACATTTAGCTGGTAGCCAAATCTGGCTAAATCTTTCTTTCCTGTGGACCGTCATCGCCAATTTCGCTAAATGATAATATTGACCGCAAAAATATTGATTTGGGCTATTTGTTGTTTTCCCATGATTTTTTTCTTTCACATTTAGCTGGTAGCCAAATCTGGCTAAATCTTTCTTTCCTGTGGACTTTACTTTACTTTACTTTTACTTTTTATTTAACGCCAGTTGTGGACCATCATCGCCAATTTCGCTAAATGATAATATTGACCCCAAAAAAATTGATTTGGGCTTCTTTTTTTCTTCCGTGAAAAATTATCTTTCTTCGTAGGTATAGCCTAGTTGGAAATCGTATTTTTCAGGTGGGAAATTATTTGGCGAAAATGGACTCAAAATGTGGCGAAAACCAGTCTCAACCGGCAGAGTCCTTCAATAAAGGCCAGTAACAAAAAGACAAAAGCAAAACCCCTTCCCCCCCCCCCCAAACCCTAATTTGTCTCTGTCTTGTGCAGAGGCAGCAGCAGCAGGAGCAGCGTGGTTGCTGTCTGACTGCGCTGACACTTGCGCGTACGCTCCTCGCTGCCTTCCTGCACTTGCTGAGCTGCGCAAGAACCTCCTGCAGCCTCCTACTGCTGCTAACAGCAACAACTACACGCAACGACCCACCAAAGAAGACGCGCCCACACACACAACAAAAAAGGAAAAAACCCAAACAAACAAACAAACAAAATGTATTAATGAAAATCTCTTCTTCTTCTTTTTAGTTTTAGTTTTTGTCTTTTTTTTTTACCCACCAGCAGCAGCAGCAGCAACAGAAAACACTCTCAATTGCACTGCCAACAATTTCCAGCAAGTAGTGTGGTTGAAGAAGCAAGCTTGCTTTGCAGGCAAACAGGCACAGGGAGAGACACAGAGAGAGAGAGAGAGAGAGAGAGAGAGAGAGAAGAGATTGTGGAAGAAGGATGCTTGCTTGCTTGCTCGTTTGCTTGTTTGCAGGGAAGTTTAGAGATTTTGTTAGTATCTATCTTAGAGCCTTGTATGTTTGTAATGTGGTGTGAGGAGCATTGCTGCTTGCTGTCAGTATGTGCTGTGAAGGATCTGTAAAGCTGGGGAAAGAATTAGTGGTGGTAACTGGAGAAGGAGAAGGAGGCACAGGATTAGGAGGATTGGGAGGAGGAGAGAAACGGTAGTTGTTTTTTGGTACATGTAATGCCTGCTGGCAATGCAATGCGCGGGATTGTGGATCGGATAGCCACTTACTTCTTGTTGTTGTTGTGACGGATATTTATTGCCCCGGAGTTGTGGATCTTGAGCTCCAAAAGCTTGAGATCTTGAGATCTTTGGTTGGTTTTAGTCCAGAGATAGAAAGAAGCTGCTGGCGAAGAAGAACAAGAACAATAAGAGGAGGAGGGAGAAGCATCGCATCGATGGAAGGGCAGCAAATGGAAAGAGGAAGAAGAAGCAGCAGCAGCAGTTAGGACCCATTTCCCCCTCCGAGACATGGAACAGAAGAAGAAAGCCTCGGAAGAAGGTTCATCAAGCTTGCTTGCATGTTCTTCGTCAAGCTTCTCATTGTTGTTGTTGTTGTTGTTTTTCTTTTGTTGGGTAGGACCTTTTTTGTGGGAATTTCTTGTACCATCTAGCTGTAGAAGAAATCCTCCTTCCCTCCCTGCCTCCCTCGCTGATCATCATGATGAGAGCCACACTGGCAAAAGGGTTTTCCGGGGAGAGACAGGAGAGGACGAGAGGACCCTACAAACTGGAAAATAGATTCTCAGGGCTTTTCTTCCTTGCAAAACCCAAATGCTGCAACAAAAGCAAATGATGTCTTGCAGCAAGGCTTTCTGGGTCATCTGCAAGTCCGGTCCAGTAGGAACACACACATACACACTAGTGTGATGATACTCTTGTCAGAAAGAAAGTTCTCATTGTCCAGCTCCAGAATGTTTGTTCCTCAGAAGTCCATCCTCCAGATAGCTAATGGTCTTCCAATTGAATGAATATTCAATCAATGGTGATGATGTGCTTCATGATGGTTTCTTCTTCTTAGTGATTGTCTCTGAACCTACATTGTTTGTTTTCTCATGCTCGATGTGTTTGTCTTGAATAAATCCAGATTTTCTGGGGAGAATCAAACACAAGTTTGTGCGCTCTTTGAGTGAATCAGAGCAACAAGGAGGAGATCTGATGGAGGAGGCAGCTACAGGTACAGAAGATAGATATGAGTTCAGTATGGATCGTGCAAGCTCATGTCTGAGTATGGATGGTTTGAATTTAGATCTGTTAGGGGATGAAGCTTCAAGTTTCCGTCTTGTACATAGAGGAGAAGAAGAAGATGGCGGTGGCGGCACTAATAGTTCAGGAGGTTCTTCTCCTCTTGGCTGGCCTTTGGGGAAGAGGGAGAGACTTAGTGCAGATCCTTCACCCTCTTCATCCAACTTAGCAAGTGGAAGGCACACTTACATGCGGGAACAGAAAATGGAGAAGAGAGTTACACAACTCACAGGTTTGCGCCTTTCACCACCCACTGCTTCTTCTTCTCCTTCTACCTTTGGAAACTTGAATTTCTAAATATCTGTGAATTCCATCCAAGTCGCTTGATTATCTGCTGGATGTTCTAACACCTGTTGGGAATTGGGTTTGCATGTTATTATAAAAGAGGTGGAGATGATGAAAGAGAAGTTCGCAAAGCTGTTGTTGGGAGAAGATATGTCTGGTGGTGCTAAAGGCGTCTGCACAGCTATGGCCATTTCAAATGCCATCACTAACCTCTCAGGTTAGACTTCTTTTTGTCTGTGGTAAAAATAATACCCCATATATCTGAGCAGCTTCTGTTGATTGAATGATGGCATATGTGAATCATTGTATCTGCAATTTTCTTTCTGTACACTTGTATGTCTACAACACCCACCCTTAATACACCCTTTTTTTGTTTATCTGTCAATTGTGTGATAGATAGCATAGACTAAAATGGTTGTCCTTTGATGATGATCAGCAGTTAAGAGTGTTCTTTTGATTTGGATGCAGCTTCTGTCTTTGGGCAGCTCTGGAGATTAGAACCCTTCACTCCAGAGCAACGTGCAATGTGGCAGAGAGAAATGAAATGGCTTCTCTCCGTCAGTGATCATATCATGGAGCTTGTCCCTTCATGGCAAACTTTTCCAGATGGTAGTACTTTGGAGGTTAGGATGACTCACAGTTTCGGGTTCTTTTTGGGTGTCCTGCTCTAGTATCTCATGCTTGTCTATGCTGCAAAGGTCACAATCTGTAAAGAGAGTGCAAAAATGCATGGTGGTCAGGTCCCAGTTATACACAAGGTACAAATTCTTACAGCGAGACTCTGATGGGTGATGGGATGCAGGTGATGATCAGCAGGCCACGTTCAGATATTCACTTGAACTTGCCAGTTTTGCGGAAGCTGGACAACATGCTGCTTGTATGTCCTCATAACTCTCAAAACTGGCAGCTTTTTCTAGTAAAGTCTTTAATCCATTGAGTCTGTTTTGAGTGATCCTCTATATTTCACCCCTGCCATGACAGATTTTTTTTTCCCCTGACAAATTTTGTTGACAAAAAACTTGGGAGGTTTTTGTTTTTCTAGTGTAAATTTGACTAATTTTTTGCTAATTTTTTTGAAATGTTCACCAAATTTTTAACATTGCCATTTTAAAAAATAGAAATCCTGGCTGTGATTAGTTAATGAAGCTGAAGATGAATAAAAACAAGTTTTAAAAGCTTGGAAGTTTTTCATTCCTTGACATGGACTCCTTTAAGTGGCCCATTAAGTCACAAAGGGATTGACTTGTCTACACCTTTTGCAATGTGTCTCATGCTGCCAGGACACTTTGGACAGCTTCCATGAAACAGAGTTTTGGTACGTTGATCGTGGAATTGCCGTGGCTGAGAAACACAACCGCCAGGGTTCAAGGGATTCTTGTCAAAGACAGCAGGAGAAATGGTGGTTACCAACTCCCCAGGTACCAGTCAATGGCCTGAGTGAAGAGTCACGGAAGAGATTGCATCATCAAAGGGATGCCACCAGTCGAATCCTCAAAGCAGCCATGGCAATTAATACCCGTGTTTTGTCTCAAATGGAGGTTCCACAAATCTACTTGAATTCTCTTCCCAAGGTACAGATCTACCATTAGTTGGTACATCTCTCTCTCTCCGTACATCAGAGACCAATGTGGTTTGTGACAAGGTCTCATAACATTTTATCAGTATTCTTTCTATTATTCTACATTCCCTTAAAACTTTCTGTTCAGGTTGACTCGAATCTGATGAGTGATAATCCTGATACTATGAAGCTATGGAAGATGCATTGATAGTGTCTGATCCTGTCACTTGATTTGTGCAGAATGGGAGGTCAAGCCTTGGAGATGTACTATACCGAAGCCTATGTTCTGACAACTTCTCCACTGAAGTATTCCTATCCAAACTTGATACTTCAGATGAGCACAATATACTAGATGTAGCAAACCGATTAGAGACGGCAATCCTTGTATGGGGTCAGCAGACTCGCTTGAGAAATGCACGGTTGTGGGCCAAAGAAAAGAAATTCAATGCAAAGTCATCATGGGGAAAGATGAGGGAGTTTGTGGGTGACGTCGACAGAAGGCTGCTCCTAGCAGATAGAGTGGAGCGTGTGCTAGTTGGCTTGAAACAACAGGTCCCAGGACTGCCACAGACTTCCCTGGACACCAACAAAATCCTATTCAACAGGGTACAAATCTCTAAGAACTTCTGCAAGTATACCAATAGTCTGTGTTGGTGGGATTCATAGCTATATATATTTGTTTATTTTTCTTCTGTTGCAAAAAATGCTGAATGATATCTAGCAGATCATAAACCATGACAAAAACTCTTTGCTGGACTTGGTGCAGGATGTTGGGCAATCAATATTGGAGAGCTATTCACGAGTGCTTGAAAGTTTGGCTTTCAACATCATTGCACGAATTGATGATGTTTTGTATGCTGATGACCTTGTCATACGCTTCCTAGCTGTGGAAGGAAGAGATTGCATTACGAAAACCTCGCATCTCTGTCCTGATAGATCAGATGATTCTTGTACCATGCAGTTAACTGCTGTCAGCACTCCTTACGACACTCCTTTAGTTTCTCATAGTGCATCTCCGACTAGTCCCCACATGACCCCAAGCCCACCTCATGAGAACATACGAGAGACTACTGGATCAGTATTATTATTCCCTTCATTTGACAAAGCCTCATCAGATTACACAGACAGTAGAAGAGAATTGCCAGAGGGAAAGAGGAAACAACTAGAATCTGAAAGGGTGGTGGTGGTGAAGCTTCTTCCTTCAGAGACCAAATGCTGGACTTATGCAGGCAACCTTGAGAACCGTAATCCTCTTCACAGCCCACTAGGGCGTGATTAGATGGTATTTCAGCTAGGTCTCTAGTATTTTCCACACTGTAATTTAACAATCCTGTGCTCACCCACCCTCACCCCACCCAAGGTTACTTCACATACAAGTTAAAGCTAGCAGTGGCTTCAAGCATGCAATTGTAATGAGATAGGAAATCATAATACATATATTATGCTATTATTCTTTTCTTCTGGTCATTTCCTATTTAGACATGTTCATTGCTCAAATTATATCTGCTGGACAACTGATGCTTCTCTTAAAAGATCCACAATGAGGATTCTTAATCTGAGAAATGTATTTTTTCCTGACATGGTTTTGCCTAGCTGGTTATAGGAGAGTTCTCCTTATACTTCTCTTTATGACAGCTAGATGCAATTCTGCATTCAGCAAAAAGATGCTTGTGTAGTATATAGTATATACTGATTTTGTCCATGATCTTTGGAAGGAGGAATGCACAAACAACCATAAACCCCAATCATGAGACTCATGGGACTCTTGAGCAGTCCCATCAATGAAAAGGGCTCCCTCTTGTGCATAGCCACCAAGTATAAACTCAACTTCATGTTGTAATTGCAAAACATGTTTATCATGGGTCCCTCAGGCAAAACAACTCCATGACTGCAACTGCTCCAACAAATACTGCCTCAACAACACCAAGGAAACAGCTGCACTGGAACCAATGTAATATGATAATCCATTGCAATATAGTTACTAGGCGTTCTAGTTTGGAAAGGTAAACAACTACTAACCGCATAGTAATACTCCTCCTGGAGTGGCTCCAAAACCATTGTGTCAGGCAGGGTGCAACAAGTCTCCACAAGACTGGCGTGCACATGCCCTTGAAGCCTTGACCTCACATCCACTCTAACCACACGCATATCATAAGGAAGCAGAAGAGCATGCAGTACATGATAAAAGAAGCATCAATTGCCATTGAAACAGAAACCTGGTGTCAACTGTTACACCCTGTCTGTCCATAAAACCATTGTCAGCAGCAATTTTCATAAGCTCGTTTATGTTTGTAATTTGTCACTGCATCCCTACAATTCTCATCTGTGATATCATGTTACTCCTCTTCACCAATGAATGCATCTGATTTGCAATCTGAATGATGAACTAAGCATACTTTACAATTCAATTTTTGTTACAGTAGATGGACTAGAAAGCAGAGTCAAAAGTTTGCTAAAGACTTGAAGCTTTCTTTGTTGGAGGCAAATAACAAATCAGGAACTCAAATTGAATAGGACTTGTCGCTTATACCAATTTGTAGTCATGTAATTGAATAGAACTAATCATTGATCCATGTTTTTGGCATAGTACAGATCCATGGGTGTCTAAAGTTCAAATGGTACCTACTTTGCACAATACAATTCTTCTTCATGTCAGACACCATCACAATTGTCACTTACATAAGACTTGTTGACTGTGTAATTATGTAATTAAATAGAACTCCTCACTTTGTTGATGCCAATTCATAGTCATGTAGTCAAATAGGCCCATGTTATAGATCCATGTTTTTGGCATTGTGTACATACGCACATGTCTGTAGTTCACATGGTACCTACTTTGTGCAATACAATTCTTCTCTTTGTTAGACATCACCACAATCATCAATTACAGCAAGTGAATTGGAGAAGGATACAATCCAAGTGGGAAGGATGCAATCCAAGTTTGGTGATCAGTGCAGTGGAAAAGACAACCTGGAAGCTTTGATTAGGTTTGCATAATACAGTCAATCAAAATGGTGTGAAGACATCAAATCTGCAATAGACGAGCATTTGAGAAGCTTGAAAGGGGTAACATTAATTGGCTATGAGCTCAAATAGGCCCCATGAAATTGAGCATCTTCTTTCTTTCCACCTAAGCACACTATGTTCCCATCTCTCTTCTGGACTGTCAGGTCATGGATCTCACCTCTCCAAACAATTTGTGACAAAGTAGAGAAATCCATCTGCATATCTGTCCATAGCCTGAATTCATTTCAAGCTGGATGCAACACCAAAAAAACAGATAGAAACAAAAACACTGCTCAGTGCATGTGCATTGCCTACTCTCCATTCACCTATTCTCCATTCCATGCATCCGAACTTCCTGTTCTTTGATCATATGCATCCACAATGTTGAGGAAAGGCTGGTTGGAGGAGGTTGGTTGTTCACATGGAATCTGCAAAAAGGAGCTGATCTCTTGGACAAGCCACTCCTTTTCATTTGTTTTGAGGTCCATTCCAAACTTGTGCGTTTTTACACCCTCCACCAGCATGCACGCTGTCATCAACTGACCATCTTGTTTCTTCTGTCCAGCAGCCCCCATAAACCAGATCAAGTAGAGCAAAGTCTGTTTTGGTCAACATGAGAGAAGGAGGAGCTTGTTGCATGCATGAAACCCATATCAGTCAAAGTCCAATTGGGTGAACATTTAAAAGCAAGCCACAAATTCTACTCAATGCTGGCATGACACAAATGTGATAATATAATCTTGACAATGGGACTTATCACTCCACCCCAACTGCAATCAAAAGAAAGCAGGTATAGCAGTCTGCATGGGAACGCACCCCCTCTACAACAATACCAACAGAGCTGATGTCATCTAATTGTCCAACAACTTGATGCTTCCAGAAACTGCCACCCACCGTCCACTCAATGGAAAACTCAGATTCCTCGAATTGTAATTTGGCTTCTACAGTGAGACTGGATAGGGTGGTCTTCACAAGTCTGCAGTGCACAAAAAACACCACTTTCACTGAGTTGAATGTAGGAGAAATGAGAGAACACCAAGCTGTGACAAATGTTTGGCTGACATGACTTGAAGCAACCTGATGGTGCCAATCCCACAACTCATCTTTTGTTGCTGAGAATAACAAGACATGGATTGGGGATAATTGCTGGAACTCTGAGGGAGGCCCTCTTTGGAATGCAGTAATGGCTACAACAGCCATTTACACTAAATCTTCACCTACAACAACACATGTTCACTTACGAACAGGAAAGGAATGTACCTAATGCCCACAAACCAGAATGGGAGAGAGAACAAGGTGAACAGCAATGGGGCCCCTCCTACTATTGCTGTTCGTGTCCAAAAGGTGAGAAACACATTCCATGCCTGGCACAAGTGGTAATCTCCTTAGGCTAGACATAGATATCAGCAGTCTAATGGTAGGAGACTGCAATAAAACCTGGCATGGCACCATATCAAAAAAACACTGCTACAAAAGAGAAAAGTACCAACCAGCCTACACAATCTAATAATTTTAATCTTGAAGCAAATATTGCAGATGCTGCACCTAATAAAAGTCCCTGAGGTCATTTGGTTTCCAACACTAGGACTTATGTTCAAACTCCTTGTCACAGAAGAAAGTAACAGATATAGACAGCATGAGACATTTCAATTTCCAGGGTAGCACATACCACAGCAAAGGAACCAGTTCCAGCAGTTTCAGCAGTGAGCCCTGCAGGTGGGATGACAATTACTAGCTTGGAATCTGTTTTCTTAAGCTCCTGCCAATCAAGGACAACAGATCCACTTCAACTCTTATGAAGCACCAACTGCTATGATCACCACAGCCCGATGCAAAAGGATATAACCTATTAGCAGATGGGTAAATCTGATCAAATTGCTCCCAAGTAGATTCCCTAGATGACATCTGGAAATAAGAAACCCTGCAATCAACCTTCCACAAAGATCCCAGCTCTTTTTCCATGTCATATCTTTCTTCATCCAGACTTGTCTTGAGTTCTATGAAAACAAATCTTCCACGTTCTAAATCTCATATTCCAGATCCTTCTTGCACACACTGTGACTGCTCATGCAAAATGGTATGCTGTATTGTCTTCACAGCTGTTGTGTGGCAGCTGGAATTAGCCATATGATCTCATCCCATTTCAAACTAGTACTCTATACACTTACTGAGTTTGCCACCAGATGTGTCATGCCACAGAAGAAAATGAGACCAAAGTTCATAACCCTGATTTCAACTCTATTTCCACTTATTCATAAGCAGAGTTGATATTACTAGCTACTCACCACTTCTGTCCCTGCAGGCTGTTGAGCTGTTTTCAGTTGCCAAGCATTGCCAGGAGATTTTTGTGATACACTGGACCGCATCCACGTACTTCCTTCTCCTTTGAGAGCATTTATTGCCTCTTCTGCTGACTATATAGGCAAAACATAACGACACAGTATGACCAGTTGAGCAGCATATAACCCCAGTACCCACTGTGCTGAAAAAAGGACCTGGGTTACCTGAAACCGATCTTCTGGTGCAGGCTCCAGAAGCTGTTCTATAATATCACCAAGATGAGGCGTCACGTTCACCAAATGTCGAAACACCACCTTTAAGCGCTTCTGTCACAAGAAACTACAGCATTGTAAACTTGCAAAACTTGGAAGAGAACATGTGGGGGAAAATGGAGAAATTTGTGATGGGAAACAGTTGGAAAGAACCTGCCTGTGGGAAAGATGAAGGGGAGCATCCAGACACAACATAAAGCAATGTGGCACCAAGTCCATAGAGATCAGTTTGCGGCCCTGCTCGATTTTGGAACTGCTCTGGAGCCATGTAACCATACTGTCTGTCCAGAAAACAACCAAGAGAATTCAGCAAGGTCCTCTTACCAACCTGGCAGCAATGTAAATAGACTACTTCCGACACAGAGTAAGCATGTCATATATAGGATTAGCACACTATTCACAGATCCATGGTGCTAGCAGCTCCCAATACTGGTGGTGAGCAAAGGCCTTGAAATGATATTTGATCAGCAGGCTTACCAACCAATTCACATCAGAGGACCCATACATGATTCCAATTGAACATGTGGGAGACATGCCAAGACAATTACCTTCTAGAACATATTCCAGTTTGAGGAAAAGAAGGGAAGAATGGGGTGTGGGGCAGAGGACAATATCGTGATCAGTCCAATGAGTATTTGGGGGAGGAAGTGCTTAATCTAATAGTGCAGCTGACATTGAAACAAATGGTTCATTGTCCTTAACAGATTTCCTCTGGAAAACTCATCATAAGTGTCAAGTTTTGTATATTGCCCAGACATTACACCCCAGTAATGCTAGAGCATCAGGGTTCAACCTCGCAACTGGCAGGTGAAGACTCTGGACACAATATCACTTTGGAATTCAAACTAAATCATGGAACCCTTGCTTGGTTTCTGAAGGTAGGGTTTAGGGTGTAATGCATAATGTTGTCGGAATTGATAGAGAGAGAATACAGCACCGTGCCAACAACAGTGCTGCCTATCTGCATTGCAGATGCTGCATCTTGCACTGCTCCAAAATCCACCAACTTCACCTTCCCAGATGCTTCATCCAAAACTATGTTCTCCGGCTGTCACATGGTAAAGGCAGCCATTAGTAAGTTGAAGCTGCAGTAGACAAACTCTTGCTTCTCATTAGATTGTCCTCAAGTTCATTTGTATAGCATCACATTTCTTTATTTCTCTGAATCTAGTACTTCCTGTGTCTTATAGATTAAGCTTAAGAATCCCTCACTCAAATGCATCTGCCCTCAGAAACAAACCCTTCATCAATTGAAAAAGCCTACATCCAGTAGTTAACATAAACTAGCTGTTTCCAAATTAGCAGTGACAATATCTTCACAATTTTCTGGGAAGGCACCAACAGAGACTATCCCCTCCAATGTGGACATCTTAATTTGGGTAAAGAATGGGATGGTTAGAATGCCTGCAACACATGGAAAGGAGTGAAGCACTTGTTAAGCTGCTTCCCAAGGCAATCAATGGCCCTGGATTACATTCACCTCCGATTGCAAAGGTGAAGATGGAAGTGTGTCCATTGTCAAGTTATGTGGGATACACGATGGGCTCATGAGACTAATGGGCATGGAGATGATGGAGGTCACCCATGGAGGGTTTAAGAGCACAAAGGACTATCTAATGGAAGCTCCAAACTTTGCAAGTCCACAAGAAAATTCAGGACTTCACTAAACAACAGAAAGAAAAACATCAGAGAGGAGGACATCTACAAACTCACACACTATGTCAAAACCAGTTGGAGGCTGCCAATTACTTTGATATCTCTGTGATAAACAGGGGGGCGCAAGCTCCCGAGGTATTGCAACACATCCAGGACCTGTGATAACAACAACTAGTCCATTGGATGACAACAACAAGTTCTTCCAAGACATATTTTCTTTAAGAGGTATGATTCACCCTCAGCAATGCAAAAAAATTGGATAACTGTAGCATGTGCATTGGAGATGCATCATAATTAGATCAAGGAAAATGTGGAACAAAAAATTAACATTTCAACTTCAAAGGTGGATGAAAACCTCAATTGCAATACGCTTGACTTCCTCTTCTGGCACACGCCAGCCACTCTCCACCAGGTCTTTCAAGGACCGACCCTTGGCTACCCTTTGCACTATGTAAAAACCACAGTCTGAGGGACTGTCAATCTATGATGGACAAAACAAAGTGGGAACAGTTTCTGTCAGTATAACTCAAAAGCACTCTCTCCATAGAAAAGAAAGTTCCAGAACAAGCTCCCACAGTTTCTGTCAGTATAAGTCAACAGCACTCTCTCCATAGAATACAAAGTTCCAGAACAAACTGTCCAAGGATGAACCTGAAAGTAGTCGATGTACTCTGGTATGCTGGGATACCTCAAGGACTTGAGCACCTTTGCCTCTCTCTCAAACAGTTCCAGATCCTGCAAAAGAAGTCTCACAGACTAGTCAAAGTGCACAGCAAAACCCATTCTCCTTTGTAGCGTCCCCTTTTGTGGTCTGGGAACCCATGAAGAATCACAATTACCACATTTTGCTATCCAGCAGATAACAATCACCCACGAAACATATCTATGAGATTGCAGAGAAAACTCAGCAACTTCAAAGGTAAATGACAAGATGAGTGGGGTCATAGCATCATGAAAGTATCCATCACAAAGTGTCAGACCATCAGCTCCATTAGGAATAGCCATGACAAGCTGCCTCATGACTCCCCACTGACTTCATCAGATCACAACAGGGGCTATAGATAAAGCATATACCAATCTGCCCAAAATCTCAGATAAACTGTTACATAAACATCTGTGTCCTAAGTTTGTGTTGCATTCCTGGAAGCCTAATCATGTTTGAGGCCAGTCAAAAGAACAAGCACCCAGGAAGCGCAGCACAGCATTCACAAACCATAAACCCTGAACCACATGATTGCAAGCCCCAGTTTGTTTCAGACAAGAACATACCTTCCAACCTCTCATGTTGCGCAGTGACAGTGCTTTCAAAGCAACCACCTCTCCATCTGGTGTTTTGGCCTCATAGGTGGTGCCTGCACCACCTTGTCCCAGCACCCCAACTATTGTATACTTGCCAGCAACAATATCACCTTCATGGTGGAATGCGCTCAAGTGAGAGTTCTTGTTGAACCATGCTTCTTTATCCTCAAAAGCTTCATCTCTGCAACGTCCATGGAGATTTTATATGCATTCCAACAAAGGCTACAAATTAGGGTTCTGCCTCTTCTGAAGACAACATCTGGTGTGGCATCATCCTATTGAAGAATTCCACTTTCTTTTTCCTGGTGCACAACAAGAACCATCAATTATCAAAGAATCTAACCATGTCTTTGCCTCTTTCATACTAAAGCTCAAATGGCAACTAGGAGTGATGGATGCCATACCCTGACTGTCTTGCATAAACTGGCATGTTGAGGACATCTAAAACAGCAGAGCCAGTCTTGGTGTTAATACAGAAAGTCTTGCAGTCGAGCTGCAAAAATTTCATCTTTGCAGAACGGAGTTGCTGTAGAAGACATGATGAGCGGATACACCATACAGGCGGACACACCACCATACCGCTGGAGCCCATACTAGAATACAGATTGCGAAAAATGGATACATCTGCTTGGGATATACGAGGGATAACAAAAGAACTAACAAAGATCTGGAGGCTCCAAAAGATGATGCAATTTCAAAGCCTTCGATTTCAGCAGCTGATTTGATGCAAATCACGGTTTAGGGTTTAGGGTTTAGTGTACAAAATTGACAAAAGGAGGTCGCAATTTTATTTTGTGGAAAAGCAAAACGGACGGAGGTAGTGTAAGTGGTATGGCACCAGAGCTAAGGAGCTAGCGTGTGTGAAGAACTCACCAAGCGTTCGGCGACATGAAACACGCCATGGAGACAAATTGCAAAGCAACAAATGAAAACAATGGCTCCTGGCAGCAAGAGGTTCGTTGACCCTGCCTGCCAAGCCAAGGATATTGTGTTTAGATTCATTATAGAGTACTAGTGGGTACCTGTGACCTTCAGGCACTGTGAAGTTTTTCGGTGTCTTTAAACTTGGTTCATGTTTTAGTTTTTTTTAGAAACTTTTATCTTTTCTTTTTTTTTAAAATGTGTTTTTTGTTTTTATTATTATTTTGTATAATAAAAATAAAGTGTTTCTTTTTCATTTTTATATTTTTGTTTATTTGGATGCAAGTTTGAAGTTTGGAGAAAGAAGATACACTTCATTCTTTTTCAAGTAGGGTTTTTTTTCAATATTTTTTCTTAATGTTTTTCTTCAGACATTGTGAAATGCCCCAATTTTTTTAAATCGTATTTATTTCAAAAAAGCATTATATTTCAAATAGCTACACATCGTGAATGTAATTTCTCGCGGAGCCATTTAAGAGATGCATGTAGCCTCAAAGGAGGGCTTCTTCGTACACAACATTGCGCATAAGGCCAATCCGGCCATGCATAGTGTCTAGCAATTGAACTTTGATATTCGCTGGTGCCTTGGCGCGTGAAAAGGCAACATAAAATTGGCCATGCAAAAAAATGTCATCTACGAGATATCTACGAGATGAAGGCTAACATGAGAGAGGGTCTGCCCTTGAGACTTGTTAATAGTCATCACATAGGCTAGCTACAAAGGAAATTGCTTCCTTGCAAATGTAAATGGCAAACCACTGTTATCGGAAATGAACTTAATGCGCGGGATAAAGGCCACATTACCAGCCCCTTTGCCTGTGATGATCTCAGCCTCAACGACTCGCATTGTGAAACGTCGAATAATTAGGCGTGTCCCATTGCATAGCCCAGCTGATGGGTCGAGATTACGAAACAGCATCATTGGTGCGCCAATCTTGAACGACAGTTTGTGTGAAAGCATGCCACTAACTTCCAAAGTGTTCAGGAACTTGAAAGGGTATGTGTTTACCACTTCCATGTCCTTTGCGAAATCCGCACTAAGGAAGTCAACTTGTGCGCCTGTAATGTAACTTAAAACCATCACGTTTATTAGCGAAACCTCCTTGTTGCGAGGAACCAAAATTGCACGTTCACGCGAATACTCGTTTATGACCTGGCCTTCGTGTAGTTAAGGGTAGATGGCCACAGCCATGGCTCACGTGTCTGTAGGAGGGAGTTTCATCATGTCTGGACATTTGATGTAGTCTTCATCGATGGTTTCTAACTCGTTGTTGCCAAGACAAAGAAGCCAATTTGCAAAAATGCGATTCCCAAGATCAGGGTGAAAACAATGGCATCATTGGCTCGCATATTTTTCAAAAGACGAAATACTTCAACAGATTCCCATAGGTAAGACTTCTTGATTGATGCAGAGGCAATGTCTGCATGGGATCCCCGGGGGGTGACTGGAAGGACCTAGCGAAAGTCCTCTGAAATGACGAAAACAATGCCGCCAAAGGGCTCATTCCTGTCTATAATGTCACGCAAAGTTCGATCCACCGCTTCAAAAGCGAGCTTATTAGTCATAGGAGCTTGATCCCAAAGGATGAGTTTCGTTTTACGGATTAGTGCCGCTAAATCATTCTGTTTACGGATATAGCAAAAGGACGTACGGTCGAATGCGATCGAGATCTTCAGGTATGAATGGGTCGTTCGCCCTCCTGAGAGCAAAAGTGCAATAATGCCTGAAGAGGTGATAGTAAGTGCAATATCGCCACACAAACGCACAACATTCAAAATCAAGTTTTCGGTGTAGGTTTTACCCGTTCCACCAGGGCCATTGATAAAGATGACTTTAGCGTGATGGGCAGCATATGCATTGATTATGACATCATAGGCTACATGTTGCCCATCATTGAGGCTCTCAATGGCCATAGCCACCTCGGCTTGCAAGACCTCGACATTGTAGTTGCGCTCCACCTCAAACAAGTGATTGGTCTCTAATCAATCAAAGGCAACAGAGGGGGCAGGAAGGTCAAATTCCTCGAGAGTTTTGTTAAATTTGGCAAGCGCATCCTGTAAGAAATGCAATGCCCAACTCTCAATTTGCTCAATGGACGATTCTACTATACCGCGACGTTGCAATGCTACCTTGCAATCATCGCAAATGTGCTCCTTATACTTGTCCTAGAGCATGCGCAGCTCACCTGGAACGCTAAAAGCCAAGATGGTCACAAACAGAGATCACAATTGTGCACCTATTTGCATGCCAACTATTTCTTCTAAGCAGGCATTCCACTCGTCATCTGAGTCATACAAACCAAGCACAATGCACACTGATTTGAATGTGTCATGGACAACACCGTTAATTGTGCAAAGAACTTCAAAAGAAACAGCACCTTTGACCTTCATTAACAATGTATGCAAGAAATAAAGTTCACCAACAGAAGGACTGACGAAGTAAAGGCGCCCGACAGAGCACCCTCTCTATCGGATGGTCCATTTTTTTGTCCCATTGGTCCATGTAAACACAGAGGGAAAATCCATGTATGTGATTTTTTTGGTCAAGGGGTAATCAATATTGGCTTGGAAATATTCGGTGAGCGTTGTTTTCTGGTTTTGCTCGCTATTAATAGTTTCAAAAATACTGGCATTATCATTGTACACGACCTTATGCATTCCAAGCTCATGCACGGCAAGGCGTCTGATAGACGATGTCCCTTCATGCATTCTAAAAGAAAAAAGACGCCACGATGCCTCGGAAGCAGAAACATAACGTCCTTCAAGGTATGCTTTAATTTCATCGTGGTTTTGCCCTTCACCATTAAAAACAACCACATGCGCATTGTTCTCCTGACCATGCCTATTCGCTTGCCTTTCGACAATGGCAATAGCACGGTCAGAACCCTTGTACACATACTTGTACAGGTACTTAACAGCAGATATGGACGAACATATCTCCACGTTATGTGCGCGTGGTACTTGGTTGCCAGGTGAAGATTATACAGGACAATCCACCGGTTATCCACCACACGTTGTATCTTTGGATCTACAAAAATGCGGGTTTAACGGTGCCAGTACTTGGGGTACTCGTCAACATCACAGCGCGTTTCTTCATTAAAGGAACGCGGGTACCTTTTCTTGCACTTTCCCTGCTCCATGCATTATGCGTTGAGAAAATCTGGACCACATGGCCCATGCACCATGCACGAAGTGATCGTCTCGTACGCCTCAGGATGGTGTATCGAATCTGGAATCTTGGCTAATACCATTGAATCGAAGTCCTCGGCGGTGCACAATTTTGACGCTTCATTTAAAATGAGCAAAATGTGTGCGTGGGGCAAGCCTCTTTTTTGAAATTCGATGACCCAAATTTTAGCAATCACATTGCCAAGAACACCGTCTTTGATGTCCCTCAAAAAGGTGTTAAGTTTCAAATTGAAAACGCAAGTTACTAATTGTGGGCGATCCTTGGCAGTCTGCCCCAGGAGAAGCCATCTATAATCTCTTTCCATTTAGGATTACAGGTAAATGTGACAAAAAGGTCCGGCTTACCAAATTTGCGGACCCTGGCCATGGCATCCTAGTATAGTTGGCCCATGGCGCGCTCACCACCCTGGAATGATGACGAGAGAATCATCTTCTGCTCGACGTCATTCCCAAGAACGTTGCCAGCATTCAATGCATCTTGAAGACCATTGTACAGGTCGCAACGCAATTATCGTTGGTTCTCGCGAATAAACTTCAAGCGGTTTTGTTCAATACATGCATATGTGTCAACAATGAATTGTTGCAAAAGCCTTCCGGCTTGTAAAATCCATTCCTCGTTGACACAATGTTGTAGCATGTATGCATAAAATTAAAGCATGGTGACGCGCACAGAACCGCTTTTACCACCTACTGTATTCTTGTCATCCTAGATGAACACAGAACCATCCCATTGAAATCCATTCAATGGGATGCCATCATGCCATCTGTTGCGTCCATCTGGGAAGAGAAGGACGTAGTGCAGTGGCGTGTATGCACTATGCAGGGGAAAGACACGCTGAAAATAACCATTAGTCGAATGCACAATAATGTCACGTGCGTCTACTTCATCCACATCACCCCCAACCATCAATGCACCAACTTCGTCAATAGTTGGCGCATTATAACGTCGCAAATTAATGCGGCAATCGTTCACCAAACAAAGACTTAGCTCAATAGCCCCACCTTGGAGCCATTCCGCGGCCATTTGGTAGATGATGGCATAGGGGTTGCATGCATGTAACATCGTTTACAACGACTGCATGGTGTCCCTATTCAGGCCACCAAAATTGCCCATCCGGCCATCAAGCTCGGCATGCGAATCACTAATGTATAGTTGGGCGAATTTTCGCACCTCGCCAGGTTGAAGAAGTAAACTCCCCATCCTATGGTAAAACTCACCGCGAAGATGATAAGTATAATTGCCAGGTTGGGCAACATTGATATCCAGGTTGGCCCCCATAGATGTGAAGGCTAATGCACTGTTGTAAGAACGGATGTGCTAACGAAAATCTTTTGCATTCGTTTCTTTACCTATAAAGAGTCACCTGAGTGGCTCTGGTGGGGGTGCCAACGGGGGTAACGTCACTTTACCTTGCGCGCAGCACAGTGTAAATTATAGATTGGCGCAAGAACTTGATACGGCACGTTCTTCCAAAAAGTGTAAGGCGCCACACTTGCCACACACAGTGGTCATTTCACCTAAAGTGTGGCGAAGACCACGATGGCTGCCATCAAATTCATGGCGCGCCAAAGGTATCATTTGAGTCCCACCTTGGTTTATGCGATTTAATTCACACCGGGCACTACGTGCTTGACGGTCAATGTTTCGAATTTCTTGGCGACACTCTTTCGGCAATTGCTCACGCTGGCCTTGGTGAGCATGAGGATCCGTGTTATGCATTTCATGTTGCCTATCAGAATGCAAAAGTGTCAGGGTGTTAACACGCCTAACATTTTTTTAAGCAATTTGCGCATCGTTGCACGCAGTTCTTTGAACTACCCGCCAATTGGCATTCGT
>Ga0209611_10003976_pt1 | contig 25384 bp, 22 predicted proteins | sample S1TSphgellanicum_3_FD_187693 | JGI IMG/M metagenome (GOLD analysis project Ga0209611, IMG submission 187693) | Host-associated microbial communities from peat moss isolated from Minnesota, USA - S1T2_Fc - Sphagnum magellanicum MG (SPAdes) (version 2) | ecosystem: Host-associated > Plants > Peat...
CCATTCCCAGCTCAAACAACTCATGTAAGTTCCAAACCTTTGGAAATGATCCACTCAGATGTGTGGACCACGAAGACAGAATCCATTGGAGGATGCAAGTACTACGTGAGTTTCATTGATGACCACATACGGAAGGTGTGGGTCTACTTCATGAAACACAAAGGTGAAGTGTTTCAACATTTTTTGAATTTCAAAGCAATGGTGGAGAAGGAGAAGGGTGTGAACATCAAATGCCTAAGGTCTGATGGAGGGGGAGAGTGTTTTTCAAATGAATTTAGTGAGTACTTGAAGGAGCATGGGATTCAAAGGAAATATTCATGTAGTTATTCCCCGCAACATAATGGAGTTGCTGAAAGGAAAAACAGGCACATTGCAAAAATAACATGTGCCATGTTGAATGAGAAGAATTTGCCAAATTACTTTTGGGCTAAAGCGGTAGTAACTGTAGTCTACATCATGAATCGAGCACCCACATCGGTAGTTCATGGCATGACACCTGAAAAAAAATTAACAAGCAAAAAACCTGATGTTTCACACCTCAAAATGTTTGGTTACATTGCATATGTGCATGTTCCTAACGAGAAGAGATCAAAACTAGACCCAAAAGCTGATAAATGTATTTTCATTGGATATTCCTCAAAACAAAAAGGATATAGATGTTTCAATCCTTCCACTCGGAAGTTGCAAACGAGTAGAGATGTTGTGTTTGATGAGATGGCTAGTTGGTACTCACCACTGAAGGTAGCAGAAGATGGAGAAGCTAGAAATGGTGATGTTTCATCAAATATGGAACAAGAATCACAATTAATTAGTGGACCATAAGAGTCTTTAATTAGTGGGTCCAGTAACATTCCATGGAAAGGAAGATTAAGATCTTCAAACATTATACATGGTAGTTCTCAAACATCATCTAAAAATTTTCATGTAGATGGTGAGTCAAGTGATTCAAAGAAAAGCGAGGGTGAAAAATCAAGAATCATTTCAGTTACTACTCCTGGAGCTCGAATGGCCAAGAAAGTTTTGAAAACACCTGACAACAACAGTGGAGTACGAAGATCCACACGAATCAAGAACCTTGTACAAAGACTCACATATGATGGCTTTGTAGCTCATCATTACGCATACATGGTGAGAGTTATACGGGAGGTTGAACCCACTTGTTTTGAACAAGCGGTTGGAAACCCTAAGTGGGACAATGTCGTGAATGAAGAGATGGCGGCTTTGGATGCGAATGCTACTTCGGAATTGGTAGTTTTACTAGAGGACAAGAAAACAATTGGGTGCAAATGGGTGTACAAAGTCAAACACAATGCAGATGAATCTATGAGCAGATACAAAGTAAGATTGGTTGCCAAAGGTTATGCCCAAACTTATGGCATAGACTATGAGGAGATGTATAGTCTAGTTGCCAAAATGACAACTATAAGAGTAATCATTGCTATGGTAGCAGCATAAGGATGGTCTTTACATCAAATGGATGTAAAAAATGCTTTTCTTCATGGAGATTTACAGGAAGAAATGTACATGGAACAACCACCAGGTTATGTGGACCAAACACATCCTAATTTGGTTTGTAGGTTGAAGAAAGCTTTGTATGGCTTAAAATAAGCACCTAGAGCTTGGTCATAGAAGATAGGTGAGTATTTTGTCACAAGTGGATTTCAAACATTCGATGCAGATTTTTCACTATATGTGAAAAAGACAAATCATGGGATTATAGGCATAGTCATTTATGTTGATGACTTGATTATCACAAAAGATAGTGATGTAGACATCTCTGATTTGAAGAAGCTTTTGAAACAAAAGTTTGAGATGAAGGATTTGGAAGAGTTGCATTATTTCCTCAGCATTAAAGTAATCAAGTCCCCTAAAGGAATATGGTTACTACAAAGGCAATATGCCTTGAACAAATTGTCCGAATATGGGATGATGGGTTGTAAACCCATTTCATTTCCATTAGAGCAAAATGTGAAGTTAAGCGCAAATGAAGGAGACATCATGTGTCGCAACCCCACTTTGGCCAAGTGTGGGGGTGAAGCCCAACACTTGGAAAAGTTGGAGGTTAGGAGTCTTGCGGGACTCCCGAATGTTCAGAGCTCAACAGCAAGGGGCAAAACACCTCGCATTGGGGTGTTCTTGATGTCATTGGAAAGGTCTTGCAGCGTAGATGTCTAAAATGCCCTCGCATTGGAGATTTGGACATCTGTAGCGCAAGTTATGCGCAAAAGAAGGGCCGGGAGTCAAACTGACAGTTTGACTCCCGACCACTAAAAGTCGGGAATCGACCAATTTGCGATGTCCGATTCGGGTGTGCTACACGGCGTTGGAAAGATCTCGACGAGGGCTACAACTTTGCTTCAGACCTCGTTGCGATCGGAGGTCAAGGCGAGAAGATATGACCTCCCAAAGTCCCGGGACTCCAACCAGGACGATTTCGGGACAATTTCGGGACTCCAACTTGGGAGTCCCAGAATTTGTGCCATTTGGATGTAGCCTCGGCGGCGAGCTGCAGAGAATACTATATGGGGGAAGGTGGTGGCTTCCCCCGAGTCTGAGCCGTGGTGAGTCTTGTGTGTCCAAGTACCCGTGACAAGTCCCAACACCAAAGGGTGTCCCGAATGCTAAACTAACCTCGTGGGGTTGGTTTTTGGATGCAGAATCACACAAGCTAAGCTAGTCCCTCTTCCTAGTCTAATCCCGGGGCTCCCAACTCGACCCTCTACCCCTTTCTAGAGTTGGAAGCCGGGAGCGTGCTACCAAGTTTAACTTTCCGCAACTTGATTTTGTGAAACCCTCAAGTGGGTTTCACCCCGTGACTTGGGAGCGCATCATCATGGAGGATACCACTATGTACAAATGCATAGTAAGGAGTTTAATTTACATGACCATCACAAGGCCAGATTTGAGTTATGCAGTTGGAATGGTGAGTCAATTCATGCAAACACCACAAAAGCCACATTTGGATGTAATGAGGCACATATTGAGGTACATAAAACATACCTTACAATGTGGAATTTTTTATGAAGCCAAGAACCAGTTACAAGTACATGGATACATGGATGCTGATTGGGCTGGTAATGTTTCAGATAGAAGATCGACCAATGGTTTCATGTTTTCTTTTGGAAGTGGTGCTGTTAGTTGGTAAGAAATAACCAACAGTTGCACTATCAAGCACGGAGGTAGAATATAGAGGTGTAGCAATTGTTACATGTGAAGTAGTTTGGTTACAAAAACTACTCTCAGATTTGGGACAGTCAATGGATCCTCCTGTTGTCATCTATTGTGATAACATTAGTAGCATACTACTTGCTAACAACCCAGTCTATCATGCTAGGACAAAGCACATTGAGGTGCACTACCACTTTATAAGAGAAAAAGTTCTAGTAAAAGAAATTGACCTCATTCATGTCAATATCGAAGATCAAGTTGCTAACATTTTCACAAAGGCTTTAGGTACAAACAAGCTAAAGAGGTTTAGAAAAATGCTTGGTGTACTAGAAGTGAATTTGAGCTTGAGGGGGAATGTTGAGAATTCAAGCTCAACTAGTTAGGTTTCATTAGTTACTAGAATAGGAAAGTAATTAGGTTACTTTCACAAGGTTGAATTACTTTCGTTACTTATTTTAGTTTGGTTATTTGTGGTTTGGTCTTTTAGTTAAATACCTTGGTGTTGATGGTTTGGCTTTCTTTTCTTCATTACACAAGTTTGTGTATTTCATGTGACAAGAACCTTAGAGAGTTCTTGATGTTGTGTTTTGTGTTATGAGCATTATGTTGTAATCTCCTTTCAATAAAGGTTTATGTTTGCACTTGAACAGATCTCCTATTTGTTAACAAGGCCTACCTTCCTTGTCAAAGATTTTGCATGATAAATATTTGTAGGAAAACAATTATTTAATGGGAGCAAATATTTGTGCAAAAGTGACAACAACTCATCTACAAACTTATTACTAACACCATGCACTATGCAAATGTTCATCAATAACATGGTGGCTGCAAGTTTTGTGGATCAAACCCTTAGATACAATGATTGGCATGCTTCCTACAATCTAGCTAAATTTGCTTCAGTGTTTTCTTCGATATCAATCAGTGACTATTCTCTAATCTTTGTTGCAACAACAACTGGTCAACATCCGCATTTCTTTCAAAGATTCCAAACATGCTTTCAAGTGCTACTACAAGCTCATCCACAATGGAAAAAACCTCTTGTACTACACGAATGTGAACCATATCATCTAGGCTTTGTTAGCTCTAGGTTTATTGTGGCCCATTCATCACTTGCATGGGCTAGATTAAATGTTTTAGGCTTATTTCCATGTGCACACCTTCATCCACTTATATTGCCCCTACATGTGTATCTCTTCATGTGCTTGCTACCCATTTTTCATCAAAGTCATATGTGGGGCTTGGGCCCTTCCAAATTCGATATTCAAGGTGCCGACCAAATTTGATCAAATGTTTTGTTATATTTGATATCACCTTAAGTCTACCTCTCCTTTGGCAACAATTGCATGGGCACTTGATACTTTGCAACCCACAATACCTTTCAAGCCCATAATTTATCATCCCTTCATTTTTTACGCTCAATGTCTTCTAATGGGTCCTGCATTTCCTTTACCCAAGTCGCATTGAAATGGAAAACATTACATCCCAAATGGGATTGTTAAATTCATTACATGGGAGTATGTAAGTAATGTAGCAATCTTAATAAAATTACCTAAGCAAATCCAATTGGCACTATGCTTACAAGTTCAACCAAATGGCATTCAAATGTTTCAAGAATTGTACTAATGAAAAATACCCCAAGTGGCATCCATTATTTTAACCCATGTAAACTAGTTAATGGTCTTAATGAAGTTGAACCTATAGATGGGAAAAGGAGTAGTGTCCAAAAATATGTAAATTATAAATGATGTGACTTGAGACACCATGGCTACCTGTTCATCAAAATTCTTAGTTTACAATGCAACATGCATTGACCGAGCCCTCTGTATAGTTCATATGTTTACAAATTGGCAACATCTTTTGGACAAGAACATAAATAAAAAACTTTCATTTTGAACGTGACACCCATTGAAATCCCATATTGTCATGATCTGATTTGAAAACATGGGCTTTTAATATTCTCATTACTAGATCTACCCTAAATCATAACACAAATAGGTCTACTCACTTTTGAAAACTTGCCCATTTTCAGTGGTAGTCATAATACCTAGAAAATTTAACACAACACATAGCATTGTTGCTTGTGTGCCCATGTTCAACCTTGGCCCACATGGCTCATCTTTCTTCTTAGTTGGACATCCATCCACCATAGTTCAATACACTTGAGTAGAAATACAACATATCAAAAGGCATTGGAAAAACATTAAATTGCGTCATACCTTAGGGTATTTTGGACATAAAAGATGGTATTGTTTCAAGAATTGGAACTTAAACATTAGACTTGAATTACACAAAATAAACAACAAAATACAATGTGATTAATTAGGGGTTGGGACCCAAGATGCCACTAAAATAATGAGCAAGTTTCAACTTTCAAATTTATCTCAATTCTATAAATATCATATTGTGAATATATGTCATCCTTCAAAATCCAAATAGGGCATTCAATTAGTCTTCCTCACCATGCTTACTAACGTCTTTCAAAATGCAACTACCGCTCTACCTACCAACCACTAAAATATCCACAAGGTCAAACTTTCATCAAAATCATCCCAACTCCAACAAGTTCAAATTGTGAATATGTCATCCCTCAAAATCCAAAAACAACAATTCAATGTGCGTCCTCACCAATATGCATGCAATATGTACATCTTTCAAAATGCAAAATGGTGCTCTATTAACTGACCACTAAAATATTTATAATGTCAAACTTTCATGAAAATCATCCCAACTCCAACAATTCTTGCTTGTGGATATACACTACAACAAAAGGTGTCCCTGTATGCCAAGTGATTTCACTAGATTTTGAGTGAATTCACTAGTCTAGTGAACGAGGGACTACTGAACTACACCCACATTTTGTAGTAGTGATATCATCCCTCAAAACCCAATACAACAACACTCAAGTAATCTTCCTCACCATGCATATGTACATTAAGTTCAAGATGTAACTTGATGTTCTACCAAAATGCCATTGAAACATCCAAAAGGTTAGAATTTATTGGAAATCCTAATAGCCCCAACAAGCTCATGTCATGAATATGTCCTGCCACATATTCAAACATGGACACACTTTGTTTCTTCTTCACCATGCATCACGTCTTTCAAAATGCAACAAGGCATTTTACTCACAACCTCACATTCATAGTTTAATGGATTTTCATCACAGTAGTCAGCTCCCTCAATCATCACAAGTAGGTTCTTCATGTTCTTAATTGGATAAATTCACCTGATTACTTACATTCAAGATGTGCAAGGGGTTGATTTCCTTCTTCCTTGTACCTCAATGTTACCATTGACTTAATCTATACATCATAGGTTACTTGTCTTGCATTTATGTCTTCACCATTGGGCCAATTAATGGCACTGACATTGGCCTTACTGAACTAGAAAGCATGCCAAATTGTGTTAGTCCCTATAGCCCCTTCCAAGCATGTGAAACTTGCCTCCACCTATGACAACAACTCAAGATGTTTTCATCCTTTAGACCTACCCCTAGGCACATATGTGGAAAAATATGGGTGCAGAATAGATCATCTAGAAGCCCAATGATAATTGATGCATGGGCATTGTAAACTTGGGTTTTTACTTTAGCTCCTAGTGCTACTTGAACTTGTGCCATTTACAAAGGTACACAAAAGTAGTCATTAGTCCAAAGTTACATAGAAAATGTAGATGCTAGCAATGCCATGTAATCATGCATAAATCTTTTTAACCAAAACAACTCCATTATTGATGCAATGAAATCAACAACAATATGAACAAGTTTTAAAAATCTATGGATACCCTCTCAAAAAAATCTCACATCTTGGCATTATGTGGTTTTCTAGTATGATATAAATGTCAATCTTATATTGTCCAAGGACACTAATTGGAGCCAAATTCTATAATTGAAAGAAGCATAACCTACTTGTAATTTTCTTGATAGCAATCTTATATGCCAAATGGTTGAAGCTCTTTATGTGCAAACTCTAATGCACCTGCACTATCATCCATACTTGTTTTAAGAAACAAAAAGAAGGTTTAAGTAATTGAATCCATTTTAGTTGTGGTGCATGGAATGACATGAAAAGGGAAAAGGAAAGCTAATTCTCATAAGTCGACATGGTCTCCCATTTACCTAAATGAAAAAAAATTGCACAGTTGAAAGTTTGGGTAGAGATGACCCATGGGAAGACCAATTAGGCTTTTGGAAATGCTTCATTTGTCTTGCTCTTCATTGGCCCAAAAACTGAGACCTACATCCAAGAAAGAGAATCCATTATGGCAACAATAACCAAATTCCCTCACACTAACTTGGCAAATTCTTAAATTGGATGTGCCAAAATCTACCTCTAGATTCTAAGTAAGCCAAATTCTAGACATATGATAAAAACTACTAAAAGAAGAAAAAATCAACACCCATAACATTTGGATTTGAAGAACTTGCAAAAAAACTAAAACTACCATGATCCAACAAACTATTAGGCCTTATTCTTGTGACAATATTTTGAAATTCTAGGGTTGATGAATTTTGTAGTAGATATATCAAACACACCAATCTAAAGCCCTAACAATCAACAACCTTAGTAATTTACATGGACCTTCAACTTTGGACAAGAACAATTGTGTTTGCTTGTTTCACATCCTCAATGAGCAAGTTTAGGAAGAAAGTTGGTGATAGCAAAGGACCTAACCCCACTCAAGATGTAATCTAAGCTCTATAGACTTAAGACTTGATGGAATGCACATAGAAGATATTAACAAAAATCAATAATGGAGAAGCATATATGTAAACTTGAACATGTGTAAGCAAAACTTGCAAGTTACAACGTACTCAGAGAACAAACAAGTATCTTTATTTTCCTGATCTCTTGGTCTCCAAATTTAAGCCCCCATCACTTGATGTTTACAACAAGTCACACCACAAGACACAAATCTTTATAACCAACCCCTCACAAAATCAAAGGAAAACAATTTTTGATCTTTGACTATGAGGACCAAGAACCACATCTAAATGTGTTAAACTAAATTCTTTGATGATTTCAAAAAAACCAAATTCCATGTTGCTTAATTTATCTCACCAACAAAATTGAAATGATTTATCTTATAGTTTGAATTGTAATAGCCATCCAGCTAGTTAGATTGATCTAGCCATCTCCAACTTTGTAAATGCAATTAATTCTTTAATAGAAACTCTTAAAGAAAGACTTTAAATCATGTCACATAGTAGATGCATTGCATCTCGAAAATGAATATTGTTGTGACTTAATTTTCTTTCTTAGCATCTGTATAAGACTCTTATACCTATGAAAATTCATTCCACCAAACCATATATTCCAAGTATATATATAAGCTTGGAAGTATAAGGAGGGTGGTGACAATAGAGAGGCAACACCTCAAATATGCCATGCAAACATCGTGTTGAATAATTGTGTAGTAAAAAAATGGTAGTTTTAGTTGTATGGCTCACACTTGGCTCAAACAACTTAGATGTTGTATCCTAATTCACCTTGGAAGTCTTGTAGCTTGTACCTTGCATTCACATATACAAGATCATGTGAGCCTTCCAACCTCTAACCATTCCAACCATGACATTATGGTGGATCTCTCCATGTCATTACGGTGTGTTCTTTCAACTAGCAATTTTGGACAAAACCTAATGAGTGGATTTATCGATGATTGTGATCAATCAATATATGTGAACCAAAAACCAAATTTATCACCATAGTTGAGTTAAACACTTATGGCCATGAACACACATACATGGTGACAACCTATTCTTTATTTAATTTCATCATAATTGTCATGGGTTCATCTATTATACTATTGATACGAATGTCAATACAAAGATGCTCGATTATTGGCTAGCTAATTAATATCTTTATTGGACAAAATTTGTAGCATATTCATGTAATTAAAAGGCTTGTATTATTGGCCTCACCAACGTGAAGTCCAAGATCCAATGTAAACTATAATGATATATATCTTTGTTGGGAATACTAGTCATGTTGGTGATCTTTAATTAGTTGCACACTGTTGTAAAGGATCACCACACCAAATTTGTGGAAAATTAAGTATATGGTCATATACAAGCTAGCAAAAAGGTTTGACAACATTGATATGATTGTTAAAACTATTAAGATTGATTGTTATAAGTGAAGTTTATAATTTAATATCATGTCAAATGTCAATTGACATTTAGGGCATCATGTGGTTCCAACTAGTGTTGGCAAGTTCTTAGATTTTAATAGAATTGTTGGGTTCAATTCTAGATTTTGTTTTTGAAATTTCAGAACCATCATGGTAAGTACAGAATCTCTAATCTTATATTTTGGTTTAAAATATGGACTAAAATGCAATAAAATTAATACTAACAAAGTCTACTCATTTAGATCCACTTAGAACTAGTTTTAGAATTAAAATCGAGTAATGAAAGTACGAAAAAAACATTAAAACAATAAACTTTGACTATGGAAACAAAGCTTTTCCAGAAATCAAAGTATTTTTCTTTCATACTCCATTAAAGTTCCATGTTGAACAATGATACAATAGCATTCATCCCTTCCTCTTCTCCCAAGATATTCCTCCACAAAAAATAATCCTATGTTCTATTCAAATTCAAATGGTGATTAAAACTATGTAATCTAGTTAGTATTTCCTAGAATAGTAACTAAGTGAATAGAAATACACTAACTAATAATTATCGCAAGTACTCTTTTAACATTACCCCACCCATACTCTAAATTACATCCCATAATTCTGGATCAAATATGTGTTAAAAAAACTAAATGTGTTGTTGTTTCTGATCCTCAAAAATTTGATCTATTTGTACTATAGTCTATTTTTTTTATACTTTAGATCGAAGCATTGTTTAATTCTCTATTATTACAAATTTTGTTGTTCTTCTTCTGATGTCCTTGTTAACAACGATGCAATTGTTTGTTAATAGGTTGCTTTCTGCTCTTATGACTGCAACTCTATTATCATTTGTAGCTATTCTTATAACTACAAATTTAATGTGATTTAATTTTGACCTTGCTATTGTAGCTTTCATACAACTTGTGACTATTGATTTAACTATATATTTAATGTAATGTGACTCTGATTTTGTTGTTGCATCTCTGGCACAAGCTCAATCTGACCCTATTGATCCTCTTGAATTATATGTTTTTCAAGTTATATTTGCTCCCATATTTCTGTGGCTGCAGATGCATATTCCTGAGAACTGACTTCTTACATAACAGATTTTACTTATTCTAAAGTTTGTTCAGCAAGCTCCTTCTAAGGGCTATCTTTTCCTCCTCTAAGGTTTTTTAGCTCCTATGCTACTCTTGTACTTGATGGTCCTATCCCATATGTATCCCCTTTGTCTTCTTCTTCACCTGAAATCTTTGGTTCATACTAAAGGCTCATACTCAAATGATGGCATAACTTTTTCCATCTAAAAAATCTTGTGTCTATACAACCATTCATTCCTCTCATACTTTCTACAGACCTTCCCAAGATCCTTTTGAATAATGTCCTGAATTGCATCCCACCATAAGTCTGCATCTTTTTCTTACATTGATGGTGCTTTAAGTTTTACCCGAAGCAAAGTATCATGCTTCCTGAATTCATTATTTTTTCTAAAGACAATATCATAATTGAAGGGTTTTTTCTTCTTAGTCTCCTCTAGAAGTTTGTTTAACTTTTCATTAAAGGCCATTTACTTCTACAAATTTTTGTCCATCTATGCATGCCTCTGATTAACTTGCCTTTGTATCTCATTCTTAATTTGATATGCATTGGCATTGTCCACTCTGAGCTCCTCCACCTCCTTTTGCTACTTCAAGAGAGTTTCCTCCATGTTCTTGTAGGCCCTTTAAAGTTTGTTATGCTCAATATTCAAAGTATCCTTTTCTGCTTTTAAAGCGTAGCAATTGGCATTTGTCTCCTTTAAAGTTGCTTGCAAGGAATTCCTTTCTATTTTAATGTTCTCCAAATCCTTGTTCTACTTCTCCATGTTATTAATCTTCTGTTTGGTTACCTGGACTAAACCCAATACCTAATTATTCTCACTATTCCTATCTTACAACTCTACTTTGAGCTTTTGTTCCTTCTCTAAAGCTTCTACCAAATTTTGAACAAATCTACCCTTTTCTTCTATAATCTACTTGTTTTTAATCTCTAGACCAAAAATTCTAAGCAAAATATTTTTCATATGTACATTGTATTTTGCTACTTGTTGAAACATAATAATAATTCTTTTGTGTTCAACCAATTCTGCCTCTATCCCTTGCACAAACCTTAATGCATGAAACCTAGGAGTTTAACCCCTGGAACTTGTACCTGATGAACCTAAACTCATGTGTGTAGTCCAAACTTCTCCAAATACATTCATGCATGTTATAGAACTTGGTCTTGAAGCCGAAGCCGAGCCTATTTTAGTGTAGTTGATGGAACAAATTGTTGTACTTCTGGTGGATCTCGGTCAAAATCTTATATTTGTTCCTCTACTGACTGCTAAGCTTCAGACTTTGGCTCCTTCTTAGGCCATCTCCAATGATCTTGCCCATTTAACCTTTGTTCATGCTTGGGAGAAATTGGTAGTTTTAAATCAAATTCAAGAGATATGGATTTTTCCTTTTGTTTCTAATTTTGTTGTTGTTGTTTCTGTAGTGATTCTACTACTTGTTGAAGATCAATACTACCTTTCATTGTGGTATCCTCATGTCTTCTTTGCCTCTTTTGCAGAGTCTTTCGCTCCTCATCATCATCAGACTAAGACATTAGAATTGTTATTTTGGTTGTCCTAATCTCTAGTTGTTTTTCCTTTTTAGGAGAGATGTGTGTAGGTTTCAGAGGCCTTCTACTCTTAATGAACCTCTCCCTCAAATTATCTCTTCTTCTTTTTTTCTCTCGAGGCTATTCTACCTATTTTTTCTTCTCTTGTGATTCTATTCCTTCTAATGGAAACCACTTTTGAAACAAAATTTCTAGGACTATGGCAAAATGGCATACATCCTTTTTTGGTTTTTTTTTGGCTATTCCCTCAATCATATTTTTCTAACACTTGTCCCATCTAATCAATTCTTTGACCAATTAAGAATACATGATTGTAGCCCAATTAATAGACTTTCCATGATCTACTCTTGAAATCATCATAATGGATTTATTACTAAAATATTGCACCTTATCCTTCTAGTAAACAATTGGCAGAGTGGCAATAATTCTATTAGCTTACTCTAACCTCATCTTTTTCACAACCCACCCTTCATTAGTGTTGTAAATGTTAGGGACTCTATCTATTATATATGCCAATGCTACTCTAGCATCAAACATTTCTACCTAGTTTGCCTTTGTTTCTCCTATATGGCAGATTTAAAAAACTTCTGCCAAGACATGCTTGTTTATTATTCTCTACTCATCCTCCAACATAACCTTAATTCTGTAATGTTTAGGATCTAACTTCCAATTGTTCAAAAATTCAACTAGAATGTTGTGCTACGTGTTTTCCATTCAATCTCAAACATGCCTACTAATCTAGCTCTGTTTGCCCAAGCTCTCTCTTCCTCTCCAGAGCTTTTCCAAAGCAAAATATTCTTCATATTACTATTGTAACTTTGCTTAATTGGAATAAAGACAAACCTAATTTCATCATCCTAATGAGTATGCACTTTCTTCCCACACATATTTGTAGCCATTACTTGTCGACTTGTTCTCTTCGTGCATTTTTTATTGGGAATATGTACTTTCTCTAGAATTTGCTCCTGAGTATACTCCTCTTTATGTAATGGCAATTGTTGTTGTTACAAATCATCCTTTTGCTAGTTTTCCTCGGAATCTGAAATATAAATGAAATCGACTTACTAACTAGGACTTGCCTATCTTCTAAGCTTTTTGAAGTTATATTTCCTTAATGTTTCCTTACAATCTCTTTTGTTTTTTCTGAAGGCTTCAAAAGCTCTCTCAAACTTAGATATCAAAGCGGGTTTCTGAGAAGAAAAAGAATAAGCTAGAAAAAGAAAAGGTGGACTTCTTTTTAGAAACTTAGATGAGAGAAGCAAAATGTTTACAAATTTATGCTACTCTCTCAATCTCTCATGCTCCTCTTTTAACTTTTGCAACTTCTTTCTAAATTGTCTTTGTAATTTCTCCACAAAACTTTCTTCAGCACTCATTTTGGAAACAAAAAATGATTGAAACTTGCTTGTAGAAAATGAAAACAAATAGTCACTTTGGTGTTTGCCGCTTTTTGAAATGTTATCAACTTGTTTCATGAAGTGATGTTTCAGTTTTCACTTTAGGGCCAACGTTTTAATGATTTGTATTTTTTTCAGATTGTTTGACATCTATCGCCTTATGCTTAAATTCATATTGACATCAACATGGGCTACAGCTAATACTTGCTAAGTAAAGAATTTTGTGGACATGGCACTAGGTAATTTTGATGACATTCTTGAATTTAATGACATGGTGTTGTCTACACTACAAATTCCATCTAGCTTGTGTTTAGTCATCAAATTAGTAAAATTTTGTTCTAACATCACTAATTTACCTACCCCACAATCCAATAACTATGAAACTATGCAACCATGGTCTGGGTATTTGTTCATAACTTGCTAATTTATCAAATTTACTAAGGTTTTTTCTGATCAATCCCAATGGTCTTTGTTTTTCTCTGATCTTCTGAATTTTCATTAGATTTTTTTCATGTGGTCTTCATCTATGGACTGTAAAGACGTTTGATCCTCTAAACTTTGAATCCCTTTCAATGTTTGATCCACATATGTATATGGTTTCAACTTATTAACATTGACCAATATTAGGTTTGGTTCAAAATTGTTAACAGAAATAAGAAGAATGGTATTATTTGTTGAGAATTCAAGCTCAACTAGTTAGGTTTCATTAGTTACTGGAGTAGGAAAGTAACAAAGTTACTTTCACAAGGTTGAATTACTTTCTTTACTTATATTAGTTTGGTTATTTGTGGTTTGGCCTTTTAGTTAAATACCTTGGTGTTGATGGTTTGGTTATCTTTTCTTCATTACACAAGTTTGTGTATTCATGTGACAAGAACCTTGAGGAGTTTTTGATGTTATGTTTCATGTTGTGAGCATCATGTTGTAATTTCCTTTCAATAAAAAATTATGTTTGCACTTGAGTAGATCTCCTATTTGTTAACATTATTGGGTAAGTAATATTATACCTTAAATGGACTAGACCATCTTTTCTTGAATTTGCCCATATGTGTTTTTTCTCCTTTGGGAAACCATAAGAAATAATTTCCAAATTGGAACTTCTTTTCAGTATTTTCTATTGGCTCCACAAAAATCTTTTCCACTACTACACTCCCACATTGTTTTAAGCTTCCAATTTGTTCTCTTGTAATTTTTTCAGTTCTGTAATTCTAGTTGTTAACACTTTAGTTGGTTTTGCATCTTTGTGGTCCCCATTAGTAGCTAGCAAAACATATTTTGTTGGCATTAAAGGATGCAAACCATGGACTAACTAGTAGGGTGTATAATCTGTTGCCACCTTATAAGCAATCCTATATGAAAACAAAATTGTAAACAAATGTTCATCCTATACTATTATTTTCTCATTAATGAATTTAGTCAATAGTCTACCAATGATTTTGTTAATACACTCTATTTGTCCAATTCCTTGTGGATAATATGTTGTAGAACTAACCAGCTTCAACAAAAATTATTTTGTTAGATGTTTTATTGTGTCATTGATGAAATGTATTCCCTAATATGTAACTATGGTCAATGGACATCCAAATCTGGTCAAAATATATTCATATAAAAATTTGGCCATAATTATTATAGTATTGGTTTTGAGTGCCTTTGCCTCTACCCACTTGGTTGTATAATTTGTAACTATCAAAATGTATTTGTTTCCCGTTAGTCTTCTTGTTGGTTTGATTAAACCTATAAAATCATAACCCCCTTATAAAGGGTTCCTTTAGAAATGTTGTTACCAACTTGGCCAAACTTTTTATTTTAAATCTTCTAATTTTCTAATGGCCATCACAACTTTTACAAAAGTCATGAGTATGCTTGAATAAAATTGGACACCAATATCTTGCATCCAAAATTTTGTTTACAATAATATCTATACAAAATGTCTTCCAGCCACTCCTTCATGTAGCTCCTTAAGAACAATTTGTGTTTCTAAGGTGGTCAAACATCCATAGTAATGACATTCTTCATTTTGCACTTTAAAATTCTTGAAAATTCTTGGTAAAGCACCTTGTCAAAACATTCTTGGTGCGCGAATGTTTACCAATGTTCACCGGTTGATCTATAAAATTCGTTAAAATTCTTGCTTCTTTGGGCTTCCATAACATTCCCGCACCAAGAATGTCATAACTATGCCAATATCTGTGCAATTTGTTATCTTGTCCCATTCTGTACATAATTCCCTCTTTCAAAGAGAAAGGTTTTGCCTTTCTAGCCAACTTTTGTTTTTGAACTAGGTTCAGAGTTTTTGGCATTTGACCTATCTCTAAATAGGTTTTTACTTCCTGCATCCATATAGGTTCTATAGAAAATAATGATGCATCCATAGTTTGATTTGGGACATCTAATGGTTTTGAATTGTTTGGTAATTTGGATAAAACATCATCAACTACATGTGTTCTACTAGGTTTATAAACTATTGTGAACTCATACTCCAAGAATAACAATAACCATCTTGCTATCCTTCTTGACACTTGTGGTTTGTTGACTAGGTACACTAGAGCCATATGGTCTACATGAAAAACAAATTTGTTTCTCAAGAAAAAATGTTTGAACTTATGCAAAACATAAACCATTATTAGGGCTTGTCTTTCTATAACAGTATAATTATGTTTTGCTTATTGAGTAGTTTAAAGGCATATACTATAGGCTAGTCATACTTACTAGTTGGGTTTTGTGCCAACGTTGCACCTACTACCAATATTGATGCATGTGTGTGCACATGAAACTCCAACTACCAATTTGGAGGTATTAAAATTGATGTTTCCACATATTTCTACTCGATCTAATCCCAAGTTTCTTGACATTCTGGTCTAGATAAAGGGTTTTGTTTTCCTCATCAACTTAGTGATTAATGCCATGATAAAGGCAAAGTTCTTAATGAAACATCTATAAAATTAAGCCATACCATTAAAAATTTGAATTTATTGTGGATCGGTAGGTATTGGCATATTCATTATTGCTTGAACCTTCTTAGGGTGTGGTATTTTTCCTTCCTTGGAAACTATGAACCCTAAAATCAGTCCTAAAAATACCATAAAGGCATTTTTTTTGGGTTAAAACTAATTCTATATTCTCTGCATTTCTGATAGCAAAGTATGAACTTCATCAAATCACTCTCCATATCACTATAAATTGTGAAGTCATCCGAAAATATCTTCATGAACTAGTCCAAGTACTCTCTAAAGGTTTTGCGAATTGCTCTCTAGAAAGTTAGTGGCCCATTTTTTACACCAAATGGCATCATCGTCCAAACAAAAGCTCCTCAATTTGTTACAAAAGTTGTTTCATATATATTTTTAGGGGTTGTAAAAATCTAATTATATATTAAAATCTAATTGTATATTGAATATCCATCTAGAAATGAGTAGGCTTCATACCCTACTATAGTATTCAGTACCTCATCAAAAAATGGCTTAGGATAAGGATTTTTTTTGTTACCTTATTAAGCTTCTTGAAATCCACAAATTTTCGATTTGCCATTTTTCTTAGGCATTACCACTATGGGTGATAACCATGCAACCTCCTTTACTAATCAAATAAATTCAACTGCTAATAGTTTGTTAATGTCTTATTTGACAATTGCAACGTAATTAGGGTTCAATCTATAACTTGTTTGATGTGCTAGTGGAATTGAAGTATCTAACTCAATTTTATGTTGAGTTAATTCTAAAAGTATGTTTTTTAGATCCTTATAAGTCTAGGCAAACACATCCTTGAACTCTTTAAGTAACATCTAAAGCTCCTCAGTATTCTCCTTTATCAATTGTGAATTAGCCTTGATGTATTATGGATTTGCCTATGTGCCAAGATTTAGCTTAACAAGTTGTTGTTCTTTAATCAAAGTCTAACTTGCTATCTAAAGATTTTGTACTTGTATTTTTGTTAGTGTTTCATCCACTTGAATATCATCATGGCTATGATGGTAATAGGTTTTTGGATAAACCTTATCTTCGAATGAAACCTTTGGTCTGACAGAAAATTCTTTTGATTTCATTATTGAAGGCACCATTTCTACAATTGTTTAATCTAATGTCCTTTGCTTTGGATTTAATTCCTCAATGCTTCTAATTTTTTAACAGTCCAACACTCAACAACAAAGTTGTTTCATCTAAGAGAGTAATTATGCCAATTGAAAATAATTCAAAATTTGTCTCAAAGATCAAATCTTCCTTTTCATTTATTAACCCTTCCATCAAATCATAATAAACAAGTACTTGGGGCCTTCTGGTTTTTTATCCCCATTTCTTGTTAATTGATATTGTTCTGACTGTTTCATTACCTTAAACAATAATGACATTGTTACCCCAATCATGTGTAACCTTTGCATTTTTGAGCCAAAGTTTTCTTAACAACATAGAATAGTTAGAATCTACCTCATTGTTTTTCAAAACAATAAATGTGGCTATATATGGAATACCATGTACGTGAATCTTCAAATTTCTGATGATTCCTAAAGGTTTGGTCATACTCTGATTTGCCATTCTGAAGTGGTATGGAGTTGGTCTTGGTTTGGGTAAACCTAACTTTGTTCTAAGGTTTTCTGTTATAATGTGCACACTTACTCTTCCATCTATCAAAACATCTTCAACAATGTTCTTCCCAACTTGTACCTAGAAAATTACCATCTACTTATCTACCTCTATAGTTGTTGTGCCTAGTTCAAAATGTGTCTCAACCACTATAACTACACTAGGCTCTAATATTTGTTTAATAGTTATATTAAGTTTTTCTAGCTTTAGTTTCTACAACATATATTTTTAAAGATTTGGTGTTATATTCAACAATTGACCTAACCTCAAAATATAAGTAATCTCTAACATTTTTTCTACTGATATCTTGGAATATTTGTTCCATAGACATAACTTTGTTGATAGGATTTGCAAACAAATTTTGTGATACAATTGGTTCTATGGACACCTCAAATTCTGGCAATCCTGCCCAACTTGTATTCCATTGTGCTTTCTCCTTTGGAATGAGATTTTGTGGTGGGTCTTCTACTTGTATTTCTTGTATAGTCTTGACAAAATATTGTTGTAGTTTTTGCTCCTTTTCCTAATCAGCAATAGACTTTTTTTTAATTGGCTTTCTGTCCTTAAACAATTGTTCTTCAATAACCTTGCTCTTGGTGATGGCCATATTCTCATCCACCATATGGATTGAAGGATTTGAAACCTTGGGTTCTACCACGGCTTGTTTATATGTTGGCTTCACTCCTTTGTTCTTAAGCATATTCTACATATAATTCTACTTAGGACAATCTATGATCTTATGTCTAGTGTCACCACAAATATGACAAGAATACCTCACAAGCCTCTGTACTTTAAGTTGTTGAGTAGTAATTTCAGAGACTACATGAACAAGGTCTTCCTTTCTTTTGATTCTATAGGTTTCAACGTTATGATTTGTCCTGTGACAATTTGTATAGTACATTCTTGTTTTTTCTGGGACTATTGAAGGTTTCTGAATTAATACTATCTTGCTATTTTGTGGTATTGAAAGATTGCTTATGGCCTCTACTTCAAAAATTCCCTCTTCACAAAACAAAGTTGTTTCCTTATGTTGCTGTAAAGTTTTTCCCTTCATACCTACTATTGTTGCACACAAATATGGTTGTAATCAAGATCTTAAAATAATAATTAAAGAATTGTTTATTGTCTTATATTTAAGACTATTGGCCAACTTCAATAATCTTTCATAATAGACTTCCACTTTTTCATTCTTCTCTTGCTTCATATTTTTCAATTGCAAGTAAACTTGTTCATCATTCTGAACTTTTTTATACCTTTTACAAAAAGCCATTTGCAATCCTACAAAAGTATAATCTGGGTAATGTCCCATATAATTGTTATGCACAATATCTTTGAATGTAAAATTAAACAAATTAACAATTTTTGCATCATTTGTTTCACTATTTGCTCTAATGCCAACTTTAAATACTTTGACATGAGCATTTGGGTCAAAATCCTTGACATACTTAGGATAGTTAAGTGGCCAACGATAAGGTCTGTTTAGTGGTAATGGTGGCGTACCTGGATTCTCCATTGGCAATCCAGAATATCCTAGAGGTCTTAGTGGATCTAAGCCGTCTCCTCCTGGATCTAATGGTTGACTAGCAAAAATTTTGTTCACCTCTCTGGGTATATCTTCATGCAAACTCACAATTTTTGTTTCATTAAAGTTTGTGGTCTGGATAAGACACCATCAACAATATGGACTAGTGTTAATATAAACAAAGTTTCAATAATTATAATTATAGACTAGGGCATTGCCATAGAATATAATGGCATAGATCTTACTGGTTCCATTCTGAAATTTGAAATTCTTACATAAGTAACTCTAATATTGTTTTGATGTAATAGACTTGGTATATGAGCTACAAAAATAGGTACTACATCTAACATAATATGAGCTTTCATTTCCACTCTATTTTCTCTCCACATCTATTTTTTAAGTGTATCAAGAATTTTGACCTTCTCATTGTACAGATCCTCTAACTTAATATGTCCATAATTCCCTACTCTCGTAGGTTTTGAATTCAAATTTTGGAAATGCTCAACAAATCCTAGCCCCACATTATCTTCAATAAATGGACATTCATTGATCTAATGTCCAATCTAATAGCAATATGTGCAATGTGGAGAATTTGGTCTTGGAACTCTTTCACACTATGAATCCCTCTACTCCAATCCCTTGGAAATCCTCTAACTATGCTTCCATTCTGCTAATTAAATCTGGGTTCACTATATTTCACTCTTATCGCCACAAAAACACCTTCTGCCACCATTGGTTTTGTTCTTCGTAAAATTACAATTTCTTGTCTAATTACATGTATCGGCTTAACTCTTTTGGACATTTTGATACCCTAAATTATGGTTTCCTGTTCAACGACAAAATGAAACAAAGGTTCAAAATTCTAAGCTCTTTGTTCAAACTTTTCATTATTTTGATTGTTTCGATAATAAGGAGGTGAAATAGATTTGTACCTTGGTACTACTTCCTCCCTTTCTAACTTGTTAAGTCTTTGTTCTTTTTCTTGAATCAGAACATTAGAAGTATGTTACTGCATTAAATCTTTTGATTCTAGCATAACTTTTTGTTGAAGTTTAGATTCTCGACTCCTTCATCTAAACTCAACTTATGAGTATGCATTTTCAATTTAACGTTCTTCATTCCTAGAAGATTACAACAAACTATTGGTGTGCCTTAATTTGTGCTTCACCAGTTTACACTTCATGAGAATAATCGATGTTGCCTAAAGTGTTATGTGGTTCGTAGGTCTTTGGTCTGTCCATGAATGTCTTTGTTCTATCTAAAAAACTTGTTTAGGTGTTTCAAATCGTTGATTTACTTTATCTGCATTGTTGTTAATGGCAATGCCATTTTCCACTTATTCATGTAATATAACTTGATCTAATTGTCTCTTCAAACTTCTAGTTACAATTCTATTTTCCATCTTTCCACATCTTAATTCAAATCTGAACAAACTTTTTCATTCTAACAAAATCTTCACAATAAGTTATTCTGCTTAGATCTACTTCCTGAACAAAAAACTATGATCAAGATTTGAAAAAAAATGTAGAAAATGAAATTGAAATTCACTATCTATTTATAAAAACAAAAATTTCAACAATAAGACATAAACAACATTCTAAAATTCCTCTGAATTCAAACCCTAGGATGGTCGCCAAATGGTAAAAACAAAATTTCTAATCCTATATTCTAGTTTAAAATTTGGACTAAAATGCAATAAAACTAATACTAAGAACGTCTGCTCATACAAATCTACTTACAATTAGTTTCTAAATTAAAATCCAAGAATGAAAGTATTATAAAAACATTAAACAATAAATTCTAACTATGGAAACAAAGTTTTTCCAAAAATCAAAGTATATTTCACTCATACTCCATTAAAACTCCATGTTTAGCAATGATACAATGGTATTCATCTCTTCTTCTCCCAAAATATTCCTCCACAAAAAATAGTCCTATGTTTTATTTAAATTCAAATGGTGATAAAAACTATGTAATCTAGTTAATAATTCTTAAAATAGTAACTAAGTGAATAGAAATATACTAATTAATAATTACCACAAGTAACTACTCCTTTAACACGTTGATTCTAATTTTCAGGAATATGTTTAAAAAATAAAACCCATCAATTTCAAATCTGGATTCATTTTTTGAAAATGACGGTTTCGGGTTTGACAAGTTTTCATTTTTTCAAACCCTTCAGTCTAGTTCAAAGGCGGGTCTAGGTGTGAGAAGTTAAAGAAACACCTCATACATGGTTCATGTTTATAGTTTAAATTGCATCTCCTACATTATTGAAATGATTGTATAATTTTAAAATCCATGTTTTCTTTGCCCAATAATCAAAACAACACCCTTGTTGGCATTTAACATCATTCCACCATTGCCACCACCCAATTCATTACAACATCCTTGTTGGCACTTAACATCACTTTTTGGTGTCTTTGCCACAAAAGGAATCCAATCCAACCAGTCAAAAGGAACCCATAATAATGAATGTTGAGATCATGTAGCTAAAAATTTATTATTATCTTGTAGCAATACACCTAGGCTAGACTTGGACCCTAGCCCCTATGATTAGACCTCTGACCCAAACCTAACCAAAAATTAATAAAACCCATGGCTCAAATCCAAGGTTGGGTCTTGTTGGAAGTGTGTTTTGTCAAGTCGGGTTCGGGTCCGGTTCTTGAAGAATCTTTTTAGACCGGGTCGGCTCTAGGGGCGGTTCTTGCTTGAGGTTGAACCATTGAGTCCGGATCTTAGAACTTGATTTAGATCTAGACTTGAACCCAATCCAAAAACATATACCTGGCCAAAACTAGTTCCAACCACTAACCATTCCAACCATGGTGTTTTGGCAAATGTCAATTGACATCTAGGGCATCATGTGGTTCCAACCACTGAGCATTCCAACCACATTGGTGTTTTGGTGAAATGTGTCAATATCATTAGGTGGTCTACCAAGTGGTTGTGGACAAGTGAGTGTCTAGTTCTACTTAAGTGATACTAATTAGTCAATGTCTTTGAAGTTTGACCATAATACAATCATTGTCACCAATTAGGCACTTATGTCCATGGTCCATAATCCCATATTAATGGTGCCACATAAATGTACAATTCAACTATTCATCTTCAATTTGGTAAGCCAAAGTTTTAATATATTATACATTGACAACTTTGTAATTATACTCCACAAACAATATTTGACCATTAATTAAAAAATTATTGCCCTTAAAATAATAATATGTTACAATACAATATTATGTCCAGGACTTAAATCAAATCTTTAATTCATCTTAATAATATGCAAGAAAACCCAATGACATTGTCCAAGGCACATACCAGAATTGGGAAATCAAGGAATGTGGGAATTTGGGGGTGTGGGGTGTGCACAATCCCACATTTTTGAATAATTGATATTACTTGCCAACATGGAACAATGATGTGGCAGATTGATGACTTGGCATGAGTGACATGGCGTTAACATGGCACCGACTTGACACACATGTGGTAGGTCGAAGACATGGAAAACATGACATGGACACTGCGTGGCAATCCCATGATGTGGCATGGATGACGTGGAAATTACATGGCCGACATGTGGCAAACTATTGCACATGGCTAACATTGCATAATGAATGAACTTGTTCTAATTGTTGTATAGTATGAACTCACTCTAAGCCCTTCCCTAATTTTGGAACTTATTTTCTCCAAGGCAATTGAGTTTGTCTTTCTCCCAAGGAAAGGTTTTTATATAGGTTGTTTGAAAATTGATGAATTTCTCCCCCAAATAGTGGATGTTATGCCACACCATGGTGTTATTTTGAAATTGTGCATTGGGCAAGATCTCCAACATTAATTAGCCCTAAATGGCAACTACCACTGTTTAATTCCAACAATATATAGGAATGCACTATTGAATAGGAATGTTGAATTGTCTATATTTTTTTCCAAAAACATCCCATGTTGGATTCACCTCATCATAATATGTTTGTAGGTTATGAAAAATCCCCCAAAAAATAAAGTTCACCCATTAAGATCGTTTAATGAAAACGATTGATGAAAATGGTTTGTGCCCACACAAGAACCTTTCCAATTGGATGGAACATGTTGTTCCCAAACATGTGGATGTTCATCAACATTTCTAGAAGCTAAGGTGTTGGGATAAAGCTATGATTCATCTTCACGTTTGAGTTTCGAAGTCCAATGTGTTTAAGAGTTTGCCACCAATATAAAAACATTTGCTAGGAGTTGAAGGTGAGAGTTGAAATTCAGGCAATGGTTCAAATGAAGTTCCCTCTGCGAATGATGAGTTTGCATTCTTGAATTACCTCCAACACACAATTATTATTTCAAGTCTATATCATCCAACCTTGTAGGTTTGCAACATACATCTTTATGGGTCAGTTGTTTGTTGTTATGTATAAAACACAAGCTATGCAATATTATCTTAAGGGTCTTTCTCCTTTGGCCATTGGGATTTTCAACGAGTTTTGTGTATGTGGTGAAAACATGAATTCCTAACCATAAACACTACAATTTTGTTAAAACTAGGAGTTGTTTTATAGTTTTGTTAAAACAAGGAATTGTTTAGGGTTTAGGGTTTCTACCAAATTCCTGCAATGTAGACCTATATTCAAATGCCCATGAAAACTGTGGAGCTAATATGTTTAGTAGTTGATTTCTTGTTAGGAGTCTGTTTTAACTCATTTAAAAAGTTCATGTAAGAAATTTTGTTTTGTTTGACATTTGGTGAAATGCTATAAAAGTCCATTTAGAAGTGTTAAGAGGTCATGTAGCTTGATCACATGGATGCTTGAAGGTTGAAGTTTAGGTGCAAGATCTAGCCATGGATATAGAAGAAGATTTGTAGATTTAGGGTTCATGTGGTTTAGGGTTTTCGATAGCTATCCAATTGAACATTTGATTATTTGCAAGGAATTGTGGACCCATTGGGTTCACTTTATGAACATGTCAATAGAATGGCAATTGGACACCTAGTTCAAGCACCTATGTTTTATAACTATAGGTTGGAAATCGTTGCAATCATTTGGAGCCATTATTTTGTGTGGATTTCAAGTGTGTTTGCAAACAATAAGCTGGGACCAGGGTATTTTGAGAGAGGAGTTGAACATGTTGTGGAAAACAAAAATCATAAAAGCATCCTATTAGGTTAAAAAATTACCAAGATTGGAACTTTTTGGTGGACTTTACGACTTTATTCATGAGTTTACCTTAATTAGAAATCAACAAATAAGTATATTTTATCTAAGTTGGCTTATTTTGTTGAATTATGCAATTGAGATGGACCAAGAGCAAGAAGGAGACATAATAAATAAGACCTTGCTTGAATTGTTTGGTTAGGACACTAGGAGGAAGAAAAGGATGGAAAGTGACATGCTTGCTTGGTGACGGTTTAAGCGAATGATCAAAGAGTTGATGCATCAACTACTTCAAACTATGGTAGGTCGTGCAGGAGGCAAGGAGGCTCATAACCATCCAATGACATTAGCGAGCGAGTGAATGAGCAAATGAACATGAGTAGGTGAGCTTACTCGGTGGGCAAGAATAAAATCTTAAAGCATATTCCATGCCATGTCATGGAATATTATTAATATATTCTTCTACCACGTGGATATTATTAAGTGATGTGGCAACATATTCTACCATGTCACATAATATTCCATGACATGGTAAAATCTTATTTGACAAGCCAAGGAATATTTTGCCACATCACATCCATGGTTTGTTCTAAGATGAACAATGGTTTATTGACTTTGAACATGGGTTTGGCTAAGAAAGTTGTCAAGAGCATCATCACACTATTAGGAAACCCCCCTTTTTTTGACTATGTTTCCAATTTACAATTATAGTTGAAAATGACCTGTCTTACAATTTATTTTTTCAATTGCAATCTATTTTTTTCAATTGTTTACCACAAGAATCAAAAATGAAATTGCAGTCAAAAGTGACGACCA
>Ga0209611_10003978_pt1 | contig 25381 bp, 11 predicted proteins | sample S1TSphgellanicum_3_FD_187693 | JGI IMG/M metagenome (GOLD analysis project Ga0209611, IMG submission 187693) | Host-associated microbial communities from peat moss isolated from Minnesota, USA - S1T2_Fc - Sphagnum magellanicum MG (SPAdes) (version 2) | ecosystem: Host-associated > Plants > Peat...
ATAGGTCTATTTTGATCGGAGGATTTTTGAAAGATGATATTTTGGCTTGTGTTGAAACTTGAGATTAGTTATAATAGAGTTATAATAATATCTTGAAGGATTTTGGTTTCTTTTAGAGGATAATTTTTTGAAGTTAGGTATATTTTTGCCTGGTGAAATATTTGAGTTTCCATAATTCTTCTTTTGCTTTAAGATACTTTTTTAATGTAAAATGGCAAGGCCTCAGTGTGACTGACACACCCCTTGTTAAAGTGAAGTACATATAACCCTGAGGGCCCAACTTGTACTTTCAGGCTGGCCCCTTGCTCCAAAACTCTGGCTTCATCATTTGGTAAATAACTTGGTGCCACATATGGCCTTCCACTTGTAGGATAAGGACCAAGAATGGGGCTGTTCTACAAATGATGAATAGGGGTCCCATGCAAGGCACGAGCTCAGCACGAGACCCAGGACTCGAATTCCCAGAACAGCCATGTTCAAGTTCCTTACCCAATGTAAAGATCTTGGTAGAATTTTTCTTTTAATAAATCGAGCGTAGCAAGTTTATCTGTCTAAGCACAGAGTTTGATACCTATAAGTAAACTAAACAGAATGCATCATGCATCTTGTGGAGAAATGGATAGCTCTTTTTCATTTGAGAGTAGAGGATGGCATCTTTTGCGATAAGGGTTGTCCTTTGTTGAGACATAAATTGTATTTTTGTGGTAATTAAGGTGCCCTCTATTTACCCTAAAAAAAGATTATAGGTTCTTTATGCATGTGTTGGGTTCTTTTTCTTTTTGTTCAATTTTGTGATAGAGCCAAAACTTCAAAGTGGTGATCATCACTCATAAGAAGATTTAAGCCAAATTTGGCAATAAATGAAAGATGAAAGTTTTGAAGTTTTCCAAACTAAATTAAGTCAATTTATAAAATTTTGAACTTTTTCATAGTCCTAAATGCCCAATGTCTAGGCTCTAATCACAATCCCTACAAACAAGCGCGCCTTCTGGCGTGTAGTCGAGTTCTTCGTTGACGTCACTTAGATTTGCTCGCCTTCCTCTATCTAGGGGCGCAGGGAGCAGAGAGACCTATGCGTGGTATTATGGAACATGCATGGGGGTGGTGTAAATAAACCGGAAACCGGGGTGCAAATACTAGAGTTGTTTCAAGGTGTTGACCTCGTCTTATTAACCGAAACTTGGCACTTCCCAGGCCAACATTTGCCACATGTTGAAGGGTTTGACTCACTTGCGATAACACGCGGACTGTACAGCTACGAAAAACAAAAGCAATAAAACATAATGAGGGGATTGTTGTTTACTTTCGTAACCACCTTAACCCAAACCTGTCGTAGTGGAAGAAAGGAAGTCACAATTCTTATCTATGGCTACGGGTCAATAAAGGTGCTGCCCTTGATTTGTTTATATGCATGGTGTATGCTGCCCTTGTTGGCTCCAAACATGAAAACAAATCCCTGTTCCAAAACCTGGCAGTAGATATTGTTGAAGTTCAAACTTTAGGGGCATAATACTTTTGGGAGGGGATTTTAATGCATGTATTATAACATTACCAGATACCATTGACACTAACGACCTTTGTGAACTGTTACAGGCGCTTGAGTTTGCTGAGATTGAGCAAACAAGCGTTATGGCTAAATAACAGAATTGTGACGCCAATGTTGACGGTTGGGGTTGTGAGCTCCTGGACCTATGTTGTGACACTAGGTTGCTCATCCTCAATGGCCGGACATCTAGTGATGAATCAGGGGAGTTCACTTGCTTGGCAAATGGGGGGCACAACACTGTCGATTATATTGTTCGCTCATTTGCAATTTGGCAAAATGTTACACACCTCGAGGTGATAATAAATGACACTTGCTATCACGCGATGGGGGGAGACTCTAACCACAGGTTGTTGCGCCCATGGTTGAGCATCGATTGCAACTTTGTTGAACCACAACATATAATTATAACAAAAAAATTCTTGCCTAATTTCAAATATAATAAATCAAAAGTTGAAAAGTATCAGTTTGCCCTAATAGTGAGTTTTGGAAACATGTGGGTTGCTAACTCGATTAGGCATTCAGGGGCAGACGAGTTAGTTGACCTATTGCGGTAGTGCGTGGGTGCTACAACAAAGTCTACTTTTGGCAGCAAGCCTTTGGGAAGGAACTGCAAAAATAGACACTGCCATAAGCCTTGGTTTAACACTAACTGCCGTACAGCAAAACGTGAACTAAGGCTCTAGTTGAAAGTCAACCCTGACTCACACGCCGCTAAACATTAGGAAAGTACTCAAAAATTTATTAAAAATTAAAAGAATTTTTTGGGAAATTGTAAGAGTTCAACATATGTGTGTGCTTACTAAAGTGGATGCACTTTCGTTCTGGAAAAGTACTGACCAAGGGCACCCGTTGTGGACAAGATCAATGCAGCTACGCTTTTGGAAGGTTTTCGCGAGCTAGTTAATCAGTCTCCGCCACCCATACAGTTGTGAACTGATCACTCAGCTCAGGTGACCGAACCTCCACCTAGCCACACCCTGAACATAGATATCACATTTGCTGGACTGCTTCAAGCGCTAAAAAAACTACAAAGGAATAAGGTTGTCAGTTTGGATGGTATGAAGCTGAGTTCATTTTCGATGCAAGAAAGTTGTTACACATGCCACTATTGATAACGTTCAATTGCTTTCTGGCAAAAGGCTTTCCAGAAGCCCTTTCCACTGGGGTGGTCCACGCGCTCTTTAAAGGGGGCGATGACTCCGAATTTGACAACTACAGGGGGATAATGATTAGGCCTATCCTAGCAAAGTTGTTCGCTATGATCCTTGACAAAAGGCTAAACAAATGGGCTAAACAACATGGGTTGTGTGCCAAGGGTCAAGCTGGGTTTCACAAAGATTACCGCACTACTAACCAACTTTTCATATTGCGAACTCTAATAGAACAGAGTAAGGCAAAAAAGAAGCCATTCTATTGCTATTTTATGGACTTCAAAAAGGCGTTTGATATTGTGCCACGTGAAGTGCTATGGCAGGTGTTGGCTGGCCTCGAGGTGGAGGGACACTTCTTGTGATGCTTGTAGGCGATGTATGTCAAGGATACCGTACGCATCAACCACCCTAACAAGGGTGTCACCTTTAGTTTTAGATGTCAGCAAGGTGTGAAACAAGGTAGTCCTTCAACCCCCTACTGTTTGGGCTATATTTGGATGCCCTAAAAAGGCACTTGGACGGCAGAGAATGTGATGCACCAACCCTAACAGACATGCACGTATGGCTGTTACTTTTTATAGATGACCTTGTTTTGATGTCGAAGTCAGAGGTGGGATTACAACAACAGTTAAATGCACTCTAGCAATTTTGTGTTGAACGTGGACTTACAGTGCACATGAAAAAAACAAAAGTCATGGTGTTCAATTCTGTTGACCCATGCAAAAATTTTGTGTTTGAAGGTGACGTTATTGAACATGTGCAGACCTTAAAATACTTTGAGATCTTGTTAAAGACCACCCCAAACCTGGACAGCGCAGTGGAACATTTAGTAGTTGCCAATAGGCGTTTATTATTCGCACTCAATCGTCATTGTGCGGAGCTACGTATTATGGATGTTAAGCTACATTGTGACCTTTTCAACATGTTGGTGTGTTCCACAGCAAGCTATGCCTGTGAAATTTGGGTGGATTCCAAGAAAATAAAGGCTATTGAAATAATGTACCGAGGGTTCTTCAAGTGCCTATTTGGGGTGCAAAAAGCAACCAACACGTCCATTGTCCTGGCAGAATTTGGCACATTCCCCTTTGAACACTTTGCATGGGGACAAGTGTTGTTGTACTATAATTGTGTGAGCACAGTCACTAAAGATCGCATCTTGGGAAAGGCATGGGAAGCCTTAACCCTAGGAGGTGGCAAGTTTTCTGCCTCCAACTCAATCACCGTTGGAAATGGCACCTCAGCTTGCAACGACCCATGCGCTCCAGGTAGGGATTACTCAATTGCCGTTGGGAACAGTTCCTAGGACAATGCACATACATTCAACCCATCTAGCAGGGGCAAGAAGTTGGGCAGAAAGCCAAGTACTTTGGTGCAACATGCACAACGTATGAGTGGGAGTTCAGATGGTTAAATTGGTTGCACTACAGCTAGTGCAGCCGATTGGTGCTAGATCTATGACGAGAGGCCCAATCAACCAAGAGGTCGGGGCCCCACCCCCTCCATGTTTTCTCCACACAATGTTGAATGTAAAAAGGGTGAAGGATAATATGCGGTTGGCTTTCATTGAAAAGTTTTTTACTAACCGCAAGATTGGGACCAGCATGTAAATAAGATATTTGTGCTTCAAACGTCTGTCATTCGAGAGCAAAAAATACTTGTGTGACATCAACTATGTTCAGTTGTGGAAAGCTCTAGCCTGGTTTCGGTGTGGCAACATGCAACTTGAGGTAGTGCTAGGTGCATGGAAAGGCGTGCAGACGTAGAGAGGCTTTGTCGAGGCTACGACTTGGGAAGGTAAAAGATGAAAAACACCTACTCTTTGTTTATCCAAATACACAAAAAGTTAAGGAACACTTTTGTTTGACCTTGCCCTTCACCCACATGAACACTCTGCTGAACTCATGCAGATTACAAACACGGTTGCCCTAGCCAAGTTTGTGGCATGCTGCCAGTACCAGAGGACAATCTATCCTCCATGATCTACCTTTTGTCTAATGGACTCTCTGGTCCCAAACGGACGTAAAATTGTAAACAGTAAACAATAAACAATTAAAAGGTGATCTATAATTTGATATTACTTGCTACATAAAAAACCATCCAATTCTAAGTATTAAACCTTGTATTACCACTACTAAATTGTTTGCATGTTTAAATTAGGAGGCTATTGCAATAAGTGAACACTATTAAACATCAAGTAGGAGTTGCTAATGTGTGCTCAATAACTTGCATACACCAATGTTGGGTGGCTCTCCTTTTAATCAAAGAAAGAATCGAGAAATGAGGGTTGGATATTACTGACATTTGTCAATACTTTTATGAAAACCATTGATGTTTTATTGGTTTGCTTTTTGAAGGATTTGGAACTAGAATGAGTGAAAGTATGGTTAGATGGTTCACTTTTGAATTTTTGAGAGCCTATTTTTAACACTAGCTTATTTAACTTGTATAGTAGAATAATTCATAACTTATGCATCAATGTACACCTATGTTGCCATTTAAAAGTATGGGTAATCCTAAGTTTGTATGCAATTAGACTTATACTTGGTTTAAAAATACATATAAGAACATGAAGTTTTGAATGAGAAATGGTTTAATGAGAGTTAATAATATAATGTTCAATTAGAATTTTTTAAAAAAATTCTATTAAAAAGTTCATCAATATTATACCACACAAGCAAAAATCATTCATAAAATCAAGGTGGTTCATATAAATGATAGTGTGACATTTTTTATGGTACCACCCAATCATACTTTCACCCATCACTAGTATTGTTAGGTTTTTTATTTAAGCAAGTTCAAGTCCAAGTTATAAGTTGAGCTTTAAGGTATCAAAATCAAAGATTTAATGTCTTGTTAAAACCAAGACCAAACAATTGACCTTTTTAAAAAATGAATTAGAACTAAATTATGTTAAACCTTTTTTTTAAAACTTGAGATTATTTAGGTAGATTATAATAACTTTTTTTTAAAAAATGCACAACCCTACATTTTATGTAATTATTTAGTTTTAATTAATCTATATATATATATATATCTTGAGCTTCACATTACTACACATGAAAATTAACAATCAGATGATCTCAATTGATGAAATAAATAAATTGACCCTATGGAAATTAAGTTCCACTTGAATGAACATATTGAATGACATTACATGCAATTTAAATTAAATTGAATTTGAATTAGGGGTAAACCCATCCTTTGGTGGTACCACTAAAAACATCACACCCCAAATTTCTTAAACTCATTAAACTTTAAGACAACATAGGATCACTTAAAGAATTTTCACTTCAAATTTTATGTCAAAAGATTATGTAGGTTGTGTAGAATTTGAAACTTAAATTGGATTTAAATTTAAGTTTAATATTCCAAATGAGGAAAAGTTTTTTAAAAATAACACTTTAAATTTTTGTTCAAAAACACAAAAGGATCATGTATTTTCACTTTTTTCATCCTATTTCTAAGAAGGCTTATAATGGTCCTTTTTTATTTGATTAATATATAGTGGATTGAAACAATTACAAATTTTTGAGCAATTTTTGAAGGTTAAAACAAGGAGGTCTTGAAAGGCCATTGCATTCATGTTTTCAAACTTGTAGTAATTTCCACACTTTTTGTTTCAATCAACAATTAGGGCCATACCTTAGTGATTATAGTTGATAAACCAAAAAAAACAATTTATAATGGTGCAACTTGACATTTAGTGATAATGGGTCAAGAATATCAAGAACACATGTTAATAACATTTTTTAAAAACAATGTTTTATGTATGTTTATGTAAATGTCTATAATTTTTCCATACTGTGTACATAAGTGGGAAACACAAAGCCCATTTGATGCAAATCAAAAATAAAAAGGACAATTTAAAAATATTAAATTATTTTAATTAAATTAAATTGGGTCCACCTTTCCTTGGATTTTGGTGAAGGGTGGTTGCAAGGTAGGATGATTCATTTTTTGTGTCATAACGTAACATTTTACTAAATGTGATGCATTTACATGTTATTAACATACCATAAATTCAACAATATGTCAAATTTGTGAATATATTTAAATTTTAAACTCCAATAAGAATATATCTATATTAAAAAAATATGACATATATCCACCAAATACATAGTAGTTAAAAACATTTAATTGAAAAATATGGACTTGCAGCTTACTTTTTATTTGTACCTCTTTATACATGCATTTTGTATATGATTTTTATTTAGGGCAAAAGCATGGTAAAGTATGCCAAAAAAATCTCATACAAGTATTCACAATCACATTTATGGCATAAACATGAAAAAACCTATTCAAAACCTTTTTAACTTTCATATTAAAGGAATAGTGCATTCCGTTGAGTTTATGGTTAACTACATATAAAGTTTGAAGAATTTTAGTATAAAAAAAATGGAAAAGTATTTTGGCTCAATGTATTAAGGCTTAATTTATGGATATTTTCCATAAATAAATCAAGTATTTCTCGTTGGCATATTTTACCTTGTTTTCACCCTTTAGAATAATTTATAGGGATTCATTATATGATATATTAAAGTATTAAAAATGTAGATGTAAATATTTTGCTAGAAAAAAATTAACCAAAAAACAATTATGGAATTTTCGATGACTTGAAATGGGCCATATTTTCATAACTCCATATCATAATTACTTTGTAGTGGATTTGATCTTTTTTTCTTAACATGTACATTAAAATGTTATTTAAATTTTTTTTAAATATATATTTTTAAGTTCACTAAATATCATGAATTTTTTTATTTAACTAATGATATCATAGTAGACTATAATATTCATTTTGACATTACTTTATGAACCTTTAGGGAATGATTTATCTGCTGAAAATAAACCAACTTAGCTTGCAATCACCTTGAGGTGGTTCTTAATGGTATCACTTAAGGATGGGTTTGCCTTTAGATTCAAATTCAATTCACTAATAGCCCATTTTGTGAGCTATCCAAAGCAATTAAAAGTGTCGTTTGCAACTATTTTTAAACAAAAAGAAAACCTTGTTTGAAGACTTGAAAAGATTTGGAAATCAAATTTAAAATATAAACCTTGACATAATAATATAAAAAACATATTAAAAATTGTTTCTAAACATTTTTGTTTGAAATATTTCAAGACTATTCCAAGATGAATAATCACCAAAAGGGGGAAGGGTGATTCCTGTTAACATGGATGCACCCAAAATGATCTTTATGTTGAACAATGTGGATTAATTGAACAAACTAATACTATTATGAATATCACATACTAGGAGACCCAACAATTAATATATATTAAACCTCAAATGGTAACTTCCAAATAAGAAAACTAAATGAAAAATAAAGAAAAATCCTTTAATCTTTAGTACTAAAAACCCCCAAAAAAGTCCCCCAAAATGGGCTTTTATGAGAAATGAATAGGAAAAAATATAATCACATCCAAACAAATGAGATGTGTTCAAATGTGTTGTTGCCCCCTATCTTGATTATATCCCCAACCTTTGACTAAGTAATTTTCTTTTTGTCATCATCTTTTCCATCTACATATGACCTCATCCTAAATTATGACATTTTCATTCTAGTATCAAAATTGTTTCCACAAAGAGCTATAATCTTTTATATCAAATGTAACTATAAAAAATGACCCATGTTGGTTTTGACTATTAAAAACCTTTAGAAAAAAAATCCCAAGCAAAGAAGAGAACTCTTACGGGAAAATGAATAGAGAGAAATGAATTGCACATGAAGAAAAGAGATACCTCCAAGTGTGTTATTGCCCCCTCCCGAGTGCTTATATTCCAAAACTTTGACCGAGTAATTTTTTCTTTGTCTTCATCATTTCTATCGGCATATATATACCCTCACCTTAGGCTACTACATTTTCTTTCTAGTATCAAAACTACTTCCAAAAATAGCTACAATCTTTTATATCAAACTTAACTAATTATTATTTAACATAAAAGAAAGTGCACATAAAACACTTTCACTAGAGTCCTTTCCAAAATCCACACCAAATACATTATACTCTTGGAAGTTTCTCCAAACTACATCATTTTATGTAATATATACACACCAAAGTTGTATGAGTATATATGATGCAATTTAAATACATAGTATTAGTCTATATGTTGGTATTAAAAAACATACTTGTCAAGTATGAAATTGGATATATATCCATATGATACTCATACTAGGGTGGGTATTTGATTTGGGTTTTAATCCTCATACCATACTGACCTATATATTGGGTTTTACAATATTGTGGGTGATACTAGTGTTCATGCTTCAAAGGGGCAATGGATTTAGATATGGATTAAAGGTGAAAGATATTAATGCTAATTTTGGGGATGGTGATGGATCTAGGTCTTCAACATACTACAAGATGCTTGTGTCCCAAAATGCTTGCTTATGATTTGAAACCAAATAAGCAACAAATATGACTTATGTGCTTTTCCTTTTGATAATTTGGTGGTTGGTGTTAGTGCCTTCGTTTTCTCTCACAACTAATCTTGTCATAGGTGCAATTTTTTTCAATGGGTATAACCGACTTGGTTTTTTTGCTTACAAGTTTTTTTCTATGGAAAAAAAATCTTCATTTTTCCATTTTAGATTTTGAAGATTGCATTGCGAATGAGGTAGGTGGTGTAAGATTCATTAAATTATTGGGTGAGTTGCAAGAACCTAAATAAACAACATTAGATTTGTGACAAGCTATCAAAAGTCATGACGAGGTATGAATAATGAAAAAAGTTACAACATGGAAGGTGTACATTTTGCTTTTCTTGCAAAGAATTGACATTTTGAATGCCACACCATTGTAATAGTGTTATGTGGGTTTCTTTTCTCTTCATGACTATTGATGTACAAGTTGTGCAAGTGATGAGGTGCATCATTTGCCACAACAACTATTTCCTCTTCTTAAAATTTCACAAAATACCTAAAGCACCACCTAGGGTGTCAAGGAAGGGGTTGGGCAATATAACCTTTGTCTTATTGCACCCATCCTTTGCATGTTTGTTTAGCACTTGCATGAAAATACATTATTTAAACAAACATGCAAAGGACTTTGCCAAGTTAAAAATTGAATCCAAATCTACTAAAGCTTGTGTGGAAGGAGACAGAAAAAATCTAGAAAATGCCATGTAGTGCATCCATCTACAATTATATATTTTTGTGGTCATTGAGGTAATAGGATAAATGACCCTTTTCAACTAAAGTTCATTGAAGGCTTCATCATTTACATGAAGGGTATGAAGTGCTTTCCTTTGTCAAATTGCCTTCCTTATGTCAACTTGTGATTTGTTAAAACCTAAATATTTGATTCACCACTTACAAATAGCTTGTGAATGACCACATCTTGAATTGCCTTGCAAAGACCATGGAAATTCATGTTCTATTTGCCCTAGGTAGTTGTGCAATTGTTAACATTTCTTTTGATCTTTGAATGTTTGGGACAACGTTTAACACATTTTCTTTAGTTGTTAACATCATTGACAAAGGTTGGGTGTTTAAAACATGTGACTATATATCATAAATTTAACATGCAACAAATTAATAATGAAAATCATGCAAAGTTTGTTCATTCATAGGTTCGTACATTTTACACACAAATATCATGTGTTGAAAACATGTTTGACACATGGATAAATGTGTTGACAAATGAAATATGAACCTATGAATGAACAAATGTTGCACAAATTTTGCATCTTCTTGTAAATATATGTGTCAAATGTGTTTTCAATGCATGATATCAATGCGTGAAACATAAAAATTATGGATGAAAAAATTTAATACAATTTCCATTACTAAGTTGTGAAATGCTAAGTTTTGATGTAAGGTTGTTTGAAACATTTAACACAACTATAGTAACTTTCGCAAAACTTTTGAAACCCTCCTTGCTTAATTCTAATTGATAAACAATGTTATCACATATGTCAAATACGAAGGTAGTAATTTTAACACCTTAATTGTTGCACTAGTTCATTAATGGTCACCTATGCCCTCTTTTAACATGATACACCTTTTGTAGTTGGTGTTTTGGCCATGCTATGTCCAAAGCATGATAGTATGCAATAAATGACAAAATTACATGTGGGTCTTGTTTAAAGATGCACACGGAGCTTTGTAGAAAACAATGACATAAACTAAAATTTTTAGGAAAGGGAAACATGAATGGGGCAAGGCAAGGCCTAAATTGAGGTGAGCCTACCCACCTCATAGGGAAATCATTCTTTGCATGTATTTTAAGAAGCACTTGAGGTAAACAAGTATTTTTGTATGGGGATAATTTTTTTTCGTCCACCCTATAATTACTTAATTTTGTAATATGACAAATTATTTGGTAGGGTATTTTTTAAATATTTGACAAAAATCATCAAATATTTGGCATTTTATATTAACATAAAAATAAAAATATTTTTTGAAAAAGGTGATATATTTTATTAGTTATATGAAACAAATTCATTTAAAGCTTCATATTCAAGAACATTGAAGTTTAATTTTTTTTGAAATTTATCAAAAATCATAATGACTAAACTAATGATGGTATGTATGTCTATCCTTATGTTATTGGTAACAACGTATTTGAATTTAAAGTGTCTTCTTGATTTTGGAAAATCATTTAAAAGCACCATTATTGTTGTTGTTAGTTTATTAGATCAACTAGTTGATTTAATATCCCCCATTTAGTTCCCACCTTTTTCTCATCTTTTATATTTTGCCTATCCCCCATGTACCTTCATCTACACTAATAGTTATTGATGTTAGTACACCTTTTTGACCCCCCCCCTTTGTTTTATTTATTTGTAAAACTACTTTTACAAAAGAAGGTTGTGTTGCACACGGCACACATACAAGTTTTTGGCAGCTTTGAAAAAAATGCGCTTCCACATTTTATCCCAATCCTATGAAACATGTATTGAAATTCTTTGTAGCAACTAGGTATGCCTTTCAATTGTTCAAATATATTGAAAAAAATTAACAGTGGTCAACCTATCTTTGCTAAAAAATGAATCATTATGCCAAAACATGATTTTCGTTATTACACTCATATGACTACACAATCAAATAAAGCCCATTGTTTATACCATTTTGACATAAGCAACTAGTAAAATGGCATAAACAATAAGTTTGTATTTTTGTAGTCATGGAAATCACATTTTGGCATAGTGAATTGACATTTAGTTAATTGATTAAACACAACTTAAATGTGACATTTTCTTTAAACTTCATTGTGAAATTTTTTTGGAATTTCATTATCAACCAAATCTCTTTTTTTTGACCCCAAGCACATCATCTCATCAAATATCTCTCTAACTTCATCTTGAGCTACAAGTATGGGGTTTAGCTTGTCATGAAATTGTTCGCCTATTCTTTTTCTTTTTCAAGGATTTCAATTTTGTTCACCATTCAACCAAAGTTAGTTCTTAGATAACTTCACCACCTCCATTGTCCCCTACAATTAGTTTTTATAATGGTTTAAAACATATCTTGTTAATAAACTCTATTGACCAAGGTTCTATCCACCATTTCTTGTTGCTAACTTCTTATGAAAAGCACATGTTATAACCAATGAACAATATTTGTGATTGATGAAAGCCCTGTTTTAAAGCTTTAATGACCATCTCATCTACAATAAAAACATTGAAAAATTTAAACACATGCTAACAAACATCAACATATGGCATGGTAGCTAATCATTTCAAATTCAAACATAGGGGGGAAAAATGTAAACTTGCTTAGAAAAGCTCCAAGAAAATGATTGAATTGGGCCTTTTATAATTTAATCACAACTTGTTGGCACACACAAATGAATGTGTGCACTTGCATTACTAAACAAAAAATAGTTGCCAATTTTTGTTGTTGTGAAAACCAATTCTTTTTTTTTGAAAATTTAACTGACAACTTTAAACCATAATTACAACTCAGACAAAGTCCCCTTTCAAAAGACTTGAACCCTAATACTTGACATGTATTAGGGTTTAGGATTTAGGGTTTAGGGTTTCACTTTGGTGCACATGTTAACAAATAAATTTGTGTACAAAAGAAACTTTTTATGAAAACAATGTTAACAATCAATGGAAATACATTTTGATTTAGATCTTGTACATGTGACATATTCCAAGGTCTATTGATTCATGGTGGGATTCATTGGTTTGGCCATAACTTGTCAAATTATGGGGCAATCATTTGTAGGGTCTTATGTTGGAAATGTGAACGTAATGCAAGTGAAGTTCCTTTATCTAAGTAAATTACATGATTTGGTTAAAGACTATTCTTGTGAATGACAATACCAAACCCCAAAACAATAGACTTTTAAGTTCCATCTAGTTTACTAGTAGAAGGCTTAACAAATCCAAAATCATCATTTGATTTACTTAAGACTTAAACTTATTTATTTATATCTTCCTTTCAATATCATGTTCAGAGACAACATGTTGAAGTTGAATGTTCATTACCTATTCTTCTTTTGATGCACCAAATAAATCTACCATTTCCCTTATTGCTTTAGTACTTTAGATGCCCATTTCAATTTGGATCACCATGTCAGGTTTTTGAAATACTTGGAATTGGTGGTTCTTTGATTCCAATTTTTTTTCAAATACATTTAGAACTATCAATTATTCCAAAAATCAAAGATCCACCCTCACTCTAGAGCAAACCCAAATTTACACCATCATGATGCTTAAGCCTCATGAAAAATCTGGTGCATAGACCATTTTATTATTGTCATTGGAGATTGCTCTTAAGGATAAAGCATGCAAGACTAAATAATGATCTCTTTTGTTTGAGTTGGTGTGATGCCCAAAGAAATTGAAAGTTGGGTCTTGAAAAAAACTACTAAACTCAAAACATCATTAAGGCCTAGTAGCATTGGAGCACATGGTAGGGTCTTCACACTATTTGAAAAGACAATTATGCTTACACGAACTAATGCATTCCTAATCTCCTCAGCTCACATATGGGGCTCATTGTGGCATATGTGCTAGCTTGAACAATTCCAGATTTCCTAAGAAGTTGTTGATTATTAGCATGACCTCCAACTAGTTGAGTTTTGTGTGCATACAACATTGATCAATTATGGGTTGTTTGTCATTTTGGGGAATATGGATTGTTACCGTTGGTTTACTCTAATACCTTTTTTTGTTGGGTCCAAATGACATATAATGAGCCAATGTGTTTAATTTGCATTTAAGACTATTGTCCTTTTTCCCGAAAAGACATGGTTTCATAAAGAGGAATTTTCAAATAAAATGTTTTGAAATTTTGTATATATTGTATTTATAGTTGTCCCAATATGTCATATGTTTTTTTACAATCAAATTTGGAGAAATAAGAATTTTTGAAAGTGCGCAAATTTTGTCAGATTTTTTGTTTCATCTTGAAAATTTGTGATAATTTCAAATCACCAAAACATGCTAACATTTTCAAGTTTAATTTTTTATGTTATAAGCTATAAGTTTTTTAAAAAAAACATATACATTGCATCACATTTACATTTCGAAAAGGATTCATGAACTTTTTTTAAACCTTAATTTTTTTATAAACAAAAAATCAAAAAAATATGAAAATTTGAGTGTTTTTTAGATGTGTTTAACAGTACCTTATTACTATAAAAAATTGAGGATGAAATAAATTGTATTATCAAAATTAAAGTGCCCTTTATGAAAGTAGTGTCACTAAATGAAGATGTTAAACAACCTTTATTCAAACGAAACTTTGATATTGGAATTTTGTTTGATTCATTTTAGATTTTTCAATATCTATATTATTCAATAAGCACAACTTTCCATGATTCATATGCCATTAAAGTGGCACCACATAAACAATTGTAATAAGAATTGCAGAAAAGTTAACCTTTTGACATCAATTTTGGCTTGTTTGAGTTCATCTACACCTTATTGTTGTTTATTGTAATACTGGAAAACCCACATGTTAAGATGTTCATATCCTTGATTAAGCTTCTTCTTCATGCTAATGCACACCAATATCAATTTTTGAACATACTAATCTAGTCCTGGTAGTAAGTATTCTAAAAACTTGCCCCAATTTTTTTAGTGTATTTTTTTGTGGTGTCAAGTTGAACTTATTTGTCTCTTGTTCATTTGTGGGGCATTTTGAAAAATGGGAGTTGGCATGTGTTCCCTTTGGTGTCATGGAAAAAGAAAGAAAAAAAAGTGAAGCAAATTTTTATGCTTATGTGAGCCATATCGACACAACCATGTGCGGTAGTCTCAATTTTTAAAAGTTACATCAGGGTTATTTGAGTGGGGTAAGGTTATTAAGGGTTTTTTGTGACTTCATAGGGAATGAGGAATGCGCTTGGTGCATAGGGGGGTTGTTTTCTTTTCTGAAATGCATTATTGGTGAATAAGGAGTTGGATTAGTTCTTTTCTTTAACAAAGGCTAATAACCATAATTTAAAAAACTTTGTTGCGTAATTAGGGGTGAGAAATCTCTAGAGGGTTAGGGGTAGAAGTAGACACCAAAATTTGCGTTGTTCAACACAACATTAGTTTTGTTATGGTATTTAGGGAGTAGCAAAGATGTTAAAAATTCTTGAAGCAGTTGAAGGGATGTTAATGAAAGGTGTAATATAAATAGAACAATCTTCAAGCTGTTGAACATAAGGTTAATTCGAGGCAACTCAACGATTAAATAAATAGTATGATAGTGTGTCAATGGCAACAGGAGTCTGATGATAACTAAAACATTTATTTAGAACAAGGATAAGTTCAGCAAGGAGCTGCAAGTACATGTAAAATCCTGAGTTATGCCATAGTGATAGTTCACAATTGCAAGAAATCTAGGATGCGTCGGATGGTGCGAACTAGGTAGTCCGCCTTGCTATTAGGAGGCAGTCAATGAATTGGACCACATAACCAACGATAGTAACCAACGCTAGGAACTAAAGACCATGCAAAGATAAAAGTATTTTCAATTTTGTAACAACCTTCACAAACGGTCTTGGGTCCGTCACTAGAAGCGGGGTCGACTTATAGCAAGATCACCAAGGTGCGAGAGTTTGGAGAAATACGATAGTACTAGGCTCGAGGGGGTTTGACTTCAAGATGAGCACGCACCTTTCGAGGTTCGAGTTCTTCATCGTAAGGATGTTGCGTTAGGGTAAGATCTAGAGATGACTCCGGAAGCGGTTCTTCATTTACTTGTGCAACTTGTGGCTCGTAAGACGTGACCATGCGCGACGCCATAATTTCAAGGAAAGGAAAAAGGTCAGATCTTCAATCAAAATCAAATCGACAATGAAGGTGTGAAGGACTTGTTACATTGAGGTGTGCAATCGTAATTTATAGATCGAAGAAAAGGAAAGAAAGGCATGAGTAACGGCTTAGGACCATGGTAAAGTAAAACCATAAGGTCAAAGGAAAAAATTGAAGGTTTAAGTGAAGTTTGTTGGGGGGAAAATGGAAGAGGTGAAAAGGTGTTTTTCCTTCACATTCCATTGGCCACCAAGCTTGGAACCTTCCATTGGCCACCAAGCTTGGAACCTTCCATTGGCCACCAAGCTTTGGATCTACCTTCACTTCCCTTCTCCTTCTCTTTAAAAGGCGGACTCGGATCATTGGGAGCTTTCTCTTTGCTTTGGAGATAATTTTCATGCAATCTTGAATACTTGTTTTCCACAAGCTTCTTGAAGAGGAAAATAATGATTAATCTTAGTAAAAGGAAGAAGGAAGGAAAGTAGAATGGAAATTTTGTAATAGTTTTGAAGGAATGGGGGTGGGTAGTGATAGTGTTGGAAGGTTGTAACTTTAGAGAAATCTCACAAACCCTCTCGGGTTTCATAGCATAACTTCTTATTAGTTTAGCTGCAGATCTTGAGATTTGATAGCAAGTTGTGCCTTGTAGTTAGCTTTCTAACAAACTAAGGCAAGCCGGATTTGAATAATGTATGTGTTAAAAATGATGTTTTAAGTGACTAATGGTCTATAGCAAGGTTGAATTATCACCTTTGTAAAACCCTCTCGGGTTTTGTAGCATAACTTCTTGCTGGTTTAGTTGCAGAGCTTGAGATTTGGTAACAAGATGCGCCTTGTTATTAGCTTTCTAGAGAGCTATAGCAAGCCGGATTTGAATAACATATGTGTGAGAAACAACATTTCAAGTGACTAGTGGTCTGCAGCTATGTTGGACATGGTGTTGAGTCCTTAAACATTGGTTTAAATGAATGACAATTTGACATGAAGTCCTAGAATGTGTAGTGTGTGAGCTTGAAAAAATATATCTATCAGTTCTAATCGTAAATGATGCATAGGAGGTAGGTTACTTAATTTCAACTACAAACGCAATCTAACATCTAGAATTACACTTGCATTTTTTCCTTCATCAATAGCATTTGTGCTTTCAAGCATAATCACCTTGTAGAACCGGGAGTAGAGGGACGAAGAGTCACCTCACAGCTTGATAAAGCCTTTGACCCAATATTGCAATCAAACCCATTTTCAAATAAGATGAGTCCTTATAATTCTAGTAAAACCCATAGCCACAAGCTTTTACACTACATTAAAAAACACTCATACCAATTTGGTCTTGGTATTATTGAATCATTTCCAAAACTTTCATACCAATCTATCTTAATATTGGGTTTAGTACTATTTTTTGGCTAGTATGAGATGAGTAAATATTTAGTATTATATGACATTACCTCAAGTCCTTACCAATGTTATGTTGGCTAATTTCAAGTTTCCAACTTGGGTTGGGTCTAATCTTAATCTAAGAATTAGACTAGGTGATTACACTTGGACCTAACCAAGACTTGCACCCGGTGGGTCTACATAAACATGGACATAGCCATCAAATTGGAGCTAGTGGGTCTATATGGACAAAACTTGTCATAGAAACAAACCTAACAAGTCTCTAAATTTTTTTACAAGATTCAAGTCATAGGGTTAGTTAAGGGCTAGAATCATAAGTTTAGATTTTAGATTGTAGTGTTTGGCTAGTTAAATAAGTTTAATTAGTTTTGGGTCTCTTTTGAACACCTATAAATTCCATTTGATTAGCTTTGGGGTCTATTTTTGTAGGTTGTTTCTTAGAAGGGATTAATGGTGGTTTATTGGTTCCATTATTGAACACCCAAAAATGAAAACATCAATTATGTTTTTTAACAAGCCCTTGTAGACATGTTGCCACCTTATGGGTAATTAATTGCTTTGAGTCCTACATACTTCCACTTTTCCAAGGAACCATTATTTTTATTTGACCAATTTTGATACAGTAAACCCCTTTTATAATCACACCCTTGGTGACCACTTTTTTTGTGACATTAATGAATTGGGATTTAAATGTGTATAGTCACATTCCATATAAACCTTTATAAGATTGCGATTATAGGCAAAAATAACCTTACAAAATAAATTTTTTATGTTAGATTCAAGGTGCCAATTGTTTAAATTTCTTACATGGGTTATTCTAAGTTTTATTACATAAATTATTAGATTTTAAGAAAGTTGTGATTTTTGCCTATTTTCATGTGATGATTTACATTGAGTATGAACTCCTTAACTATTAACTTCTATATATTGTCAACTAGAATTTTCTAATTAAAATTTTCTACTTTCTTGGCAAGTTTGCATTTTTTTGCTTGTTTGCATTAGAAAATTGTTTTCTTTTTTCTTCAACTAGATTCATTGTTGTTAGTTTGCGCAACTTAAACATCAAACAACACTAACATTGCCAAAGGGAACTACAATTTACAAAATCTTAATATTTGCCCTAGATTTTCCCCATTATAATCACATTTACAAAGAAAGCTTTACAAATATTTTGTTGTATTAATGAATGTGATAATGACTCTAAAGAATGGTGTTTCTAACTAAAACAAATGGTTACCAAAAAGTGTGTGACACAAACAAGAATGTGATTAAAATGGGTGTGATTGTATAGGGAGTTTACTACATCAAAATTAACCTAATTGCTCTTTAAATGCAAGCTTCAATAGTTTTTTTTTTAAATCTAAAACTTGGAACTAACCTTGAACCCAAAATTAATGGGTCTTATAAATCTTAAAATAATTTACCCATGAGTTTACAATTAAAAAATTGAACCCAACTCCAATATTGAAAGATTTCATTTTTAAAAAATATTTTGTATATCCAAAATCTAAGATTTTTCCATTTTAAAAAAAGTAAAGAACATGAAAGATTTTCTTTCCATTTTTTAAAAATATATATTTTTCCCTAAAGTTTGTCCTTGGTTGTTGTTTTCGATAGTTTTGTCATTTCATCAAACTTCATCTCCTCTTTTGATAGCGTCATTATTTTTGTTGAACTTCAAATTCTTTTTTAACGTTGAGGTTTTTGTTTTGGTGCTTTCATTTCTACTATTGTTTTTGTATAGAAACAATAATCATCATCATTGTGATTGTTGGAATCAACAATTGTTTCACGATCATTCTTTTTGCTTCTTTCATGGTGACGAAAACATCTTATTCTTCTATTTCATTTTTTTTTGTGCCTTCGTTGTTTTTGTTAAGTGTGAGCTTTTCTTTTGGTGTTGAGCTTTTCTTTCAATGTTGAGTTTTTCTTTCAGTGTTTTTATCATTTTTTCTAAAAAGTTCCAGAATTTGTAGCATATATTTCATGTGAAGTTTGGTTGTTGTAGGTTGGCATAGTAGTGCACATTTTATTTGTTTGTTTTCCTTGGCGATGGAACTATTGTTTCCTTTTGTTGCTTTGTAGAGTTGTTTTATTGTGTTTGTTTTTACTTGTTTATATGTGTTTGTGTTGTTTGTAGGTGATGTTGTGTCAATGTGGTGTTTTGTTTCGTCTTTATTTTTGCAGGTCAACGCAATTGCATCATCGTTGTTCTATTTTATTTTATTTTTCATGGTGATGGAAACAATGTTTATTTTCACTATTGCTTTTCATTGAAACAACAATTGTCATCATCGTGATTCTTTTTTTGCTTCTTTCATGGCAATGGAAGCATTGCATCCTTCTATTTCCTATGTTTTTTTTTGGCAACTTCATTGTTTTCATTGAACTTGAATTTCTCTTTCGGCATCAAACTTTTCTTTCAACATTTTCATCAATGTTTTTAGAAGGCTTTTTTTCATTTCATGTTGCCTTGTTTCTTACTTTGTTTATGTTGTTCTAGTAAATATTTCATTCTATTTTTTTTTCTAAAGCATTATGTTCTTGTTTATTTTATGCAAATGTGTTTCTCATTTTCTTTTTGGTTGTGCATTATTGTGCCCATCCAATTTCTTTTTGCATCTTGTTTTGTGCTAATTTTGGTGCAACTTTTGGTGTTCTTGCAATAACCTTCATGCCTTTTCATTAAGGTTTTTTTCTCTTGCCTTTTCTTCTTTTTCTATTTTTAACAAAAAATTGGCCAAAAATGCATTTGATGAGTGGTGAGAATTTGAGGGTTTTGACGAAAAGAAATACATTGCAACTTTAGCAAAAAATGAAAAGATTGTTATGGAATTGGTGGACATGTTGTCCATGTTCATTCTTCAAGTTGCAAAAAAGGATGGTAGCTTGTACCTACTTGCCAACAAAGTATGAATCCTTGAATGTAATTTTTCAATTTTTTTTTTCTTTATGTTTATTTTTTGCAACGTTTATTTTTATTATCTTATTCTTTATGTTATGTTGTTTCTTTTATAGTTGTAAGTGAAATTTTAGATGTGCTCATGTTTTTGTTTTGTTACTATGTTTTTTTCTTTTGATGTGGTAGATTCATTATTTTGCAAGTGTTTTTCCAAAATGGTAAAATTTTAAATGTTGACATCAAGCAAATTTTATCATCTATTGACTTTCTTTGTTACATTTAGGTATTTCCTTGCTCTAATTATGTGTATGTTTATTATTTTTGTGTTTTGTGTCCCTACTTGCAAAAATTTACAATTGTTGATAAAGGTTTTTAATTTGGGTAGCTCATGCAATAGTCATGTTTTAATTTCTTTGATGTGTGATGTAGCATATAAGCATTGATCAGAGCGATTGGGTGGTTGATGAAACATAGACAAGGGCAACACATTGTTGAAACTAGGAAAACACCAACAATGCCTTTCAATATTTTATTGATGTCAAATTTCAATATGTTAAATTGGTTGGTGATGAAATAGTTGTACATGCTTCTTGTGGCGTTGGTAAAATCATCAAAAAGTCTAATGTCTTGTCTATACATGAAGAGAAGACATTAGCATAAGAAATGTGTCAACCAATAACATTAACAAGGTTGAATTTATGCTTTGGTTATTTTTGTATGCATAATTTTTTCATTTGTGGTTGTCAAGAACTTAGGAATATGGATTTTGAAGATTTTCCTACTTTGCAACTACTTATTAATTTGGTATTGAGATTGTGTCAAATGTGTCCAAAACTTGGTGGATTAACATCATGAGATGTTCTACTAATATGCATAAGCCTATTGTTGATTACCTTAAACTTGATGTCATTGACACTTTTATGGAAATGGCAAAACATCATCCTTTTGATTGGCCTTTTAGTAAGTTTGGCCCATACCCCATGTTCCTATGTCCTAAACCAAAGTGGAGGCTAGGTGATGATGTTTGGTTTAGCATTACACTAATTGGTCGAAACCAATTATGGCTTATTGTTGATAAGTTCACAATGATTTTTTTATTATTTGAAGGACAAGGTGTTATTTAATAAGACTAGTAGAAGGGTCGGTATAACACATGTGGAAGAGGCGCTTGTGCAATGAGAATATGGAATGGAAATGATAGGCCATAGAGACTCGATCTTTTATGGGAAATAAATTTTTTTGTTATTTATTTCAAGTATGTTTGTTTTTTGTAATTTTTTGTTTGTTGTAAGTTTTTGTTTGTTACAACAAGTTTTTGTTTACTTTAAATCTTTTTTTGCTTTGTATTAATTCTTGTTTTTGGTTGGTGTAAGTACAACCAAATTGATAAACATTTGCACATCAAAACTTTACAACATATCATAAGTGGCGAAATAAAAAACAGTCATTTTTTATGTTATGATGAAGCATTGAATGACAAAATAACTACATTTCAAAAGGTTAAGGTGAGCTACAGTTCATAATTTTAAAGGAAGTTGATTATTTTTGTGTTTAGGAATGTAGTTGATTTTTTATTCATTACATGTAATTGTTTCTTGTGATGGTTTTTTATCATAGGAACTTGAATGCAAATAATAAACACTTGGTGGTGATCTTTTTACCCTTGAAGGTTTTTTCCCACTATTACAAATCATGGTTATTTAAAAGGTTCAAGTTGACCAATTTATCATTTTGATTAATGGACATGTACATTTTGATTAAAGGTCAGGGGCTTGAATGACACATGTATTGTTTAACTGATCAATTTGACTATAATAGTTAATTTGATTATATCCATATAGTCAAGTTGTACAACTTTAGTCAAATTGAACATTTTGTCAAAATGACCAATGATCTTTAATCAAATTGAACATTTTGTGAAAATGGCCAATGATCTTTAGTCAAATTGAACATTTTGTCAAGATGACTAATGGGTTTTAGTCAAAATGACCAATGGCCTTTAGTCAAATGGAACATTTAATCAAGATGGCCAATGATCTTGAAATTAAATGACCAATGGTCTTTAGTCAAGTGGAACATCTAATAAAGATGACCAATGATTTTTAATCAAATGTGACATGCTCTATTACCTTATGTATTTACCTTTTCCATATTCACCCACCTATTTACCTAATTGGTTACTTATTTATTTATTACCCACCCACCTACTTACCTACTATTTACTTACCAGTTACCTACCTATTTACTTTTACCTTTTCACCTTCGTACTTACCTACCCACCTACATGCATATTACCTATGTCATATCCACCCATTTACCTATTTAAATTTAACCACTGGGTGTAGCCATTAGGTGTAACCATTAAATTTAACCATTATGTTTAGCCATTAAATTAAATTTAACCATTATATTTGGCTACCAAGTATAGCCTAAATTTAAGCCCAAGGTATAACCATTAGGTATAAACTAAGATCAACCACTATGTTAAATCATTAAATTTACCCATTAAGATTAACTTAAATTTAGCCATTATGTTTAGCCATTCAGTTTAATATATTTTTAACCATTATGTTGAGCCAAATTTTAATCATTATGTTTAGCCATTAGATTTTGCCATTAGGTTTAACTTATGTTTATTGAAAATATAATCATTATGTTTAACCATTAGATTTAGCCATTAGATTTAAGCTAAGTTTGGCCATTATATTTAACTAAGGTTTAGTCATTATGTTTAACCATTAAATTTAGTCACTAGGTTTAACCACTATGTTTAGCCATCAAATTTAGCCATTAGGTTTAGCTAAAATTTAGCCAAATTTTAGCCATGAAGTTTAACCATCAGGTTTATCAATTGGGTTTAGCCATTATGTTTAACCAAGGTTTAATCATTATGTTTAGCCATTATATTTAACCATTAAGTTTAGCCAAAATTTAGCTATGAAATTTAACCATTATGTTTATCAATTATGTTTAGTCATTATATATGTTTAACCAAGATTAAGTCATTGTGTTTAGCCATTAGATTTAGCCAAAATTTAACCATGAAGTTTAGCCACTAAGTTTAACCACTATATATGTTTAGCAAATATTTAATCATTATGTTTAACCACTAGGTTTAGCTAAAATTTAGTCATAAAGTTTAACCATTAGGTTTATCAACTAGGTTTAACCACTATGTTTAACCAATGTTTAGTCATTATACTTAACCACTAAATTTAGCCACTAGGTTTAACCAAAGTTTAGCTATGAAGTTTAACCATTAGGTTTATAAATTAAGTTTAGCCATTGATCATTAAGTTTAACCATTACATCAAGCCACTAAATTTAACCATTTGATTTAGCCATTATATTTAGTCATTAGTTGTCACTTATGTTTAGCCATTATGTTTAGTCATGTGAAATAAACATGTGAAATAAAAAACTTAACAAATGTTGAACATCTTTGATGGTGTAGTCCATTGGTAAAGACTTGATTTATCATTGTGAAGGTTTAGAGTTCAATTTCTAATACTTCTAACCTATATACATGCTTAAAGGGTTAGGGTAGGTAGGTTAAATTAAGTTAAGTTAAGTTAGGAAGGTTAAATAGACTAAACTAGGTTAGGTTAGGTAGATTATGCTAGGCTACCACCTACCTACTTACCTTTTTACAACCTATCTAAACCTATATACACCCTACCTACCTACCTACCTAGACCTACACCCACAAAAAAAATAAAATTAGTAATAGTCCAAAAAAATTGGGTAGAATTTGACTACTCAAATGGTCCACTATCCAATAGTCAAAATGTCCAATAGTCTGCTAGTAAAAAAAACCACCCATAACCACGCAAGACATGGCCAAAACGACTTATCCAAATTGATGGGATGGTTTTTTTGATACATGTTCAAATGGGGTCCTTTTTTACTAGATTCTTTAGTCAAAATAACTTGTTTTTGTAGTACTATCCTATTCATGATGTTGTTGATGGTCTGAGTTCTACTATGGAATAGAAGGATCAATTGAAATCTATATTTGGCCCTATGTCGTTGGGCAATCTTAATTTGAAATTTACTTTTAGTCATGTGTTTAGTAACTTGTAGATCTAACAAATACAATCAATTACATGGTTGATTCGAGCAAATGTATTTATTCTTTGGCAAATTGTAAATCTATTAGTGGTTTTATTTTGGCCACTGGTTCTATTAGTGGTTCTACTTCTATTGGTGTTTCAACATTGCAAGATATTGAGAATCTAGCTTAAATAATGTGTTTCTATTGGCATTCATGTCAACTTGTAGGTGATTTTTTTTTCATGCTTGTTATGGGATTTAACTTCTAAAGTTGCTTCAACTCCAAAGGTGATGATAGTTGTGGATTTGGTGGAGATAGTTGGTTTTTAAGTTGTAGAGATGTTAGTTCTTTCCAAATGGATTTTTGCATATTTTTGGTTGTGGACTTTAAGGCTTTGATGGACTTGGTATTTTCTTTGATGGACTTGAAATTTAGTTTTAGTTTTGACGGACGTGATTTACAATTCAAACTTTGGAATTCACAAATTGAGTTGCCATGATTTTTTTTCTTGCATTAATATTTCACTATCATCAATTTTGGAATTTTCTTGGATAAACGAATTCTCATTGTTATCTCTTGAGTTTTCATTGTTTTTTTGTTTTGTATTGAGTTGTTTTTGTCTTGTCTTATTTCTTTTTTGAATTTAGTATGCAGACCTTTAAAGAAAAATTTGAAAAACAGGACCTTACAAATTTCATAAGGTAGCATTCACCATTGACTTTTGTAAGGTATTTTGAGAAATTATGCTTCAAAACCAACCAAAATAAACAAAGAAAAAATCTCTCCAATACTTCAAGCCTCATGAAAAATTCTGAATTTTGTCATATTTTTCACTGTTTTTGGAACCCCACAGTTGAGGGCCAGTACACTTAAGGTTTTGAAAACTTGCACATGGAGGAACCTTGGGAACCTCACATGATGGAGCCAATGGACTCAGAGACTGAAGTACCTTTGTGTGGAGCAGCCTTTTTTTTAAACTGGTGATATATTGCCGCAAAGTGAAATTTAAATGTTTAAGAAAAGTCATTTTGGAGATTTCAAGTCGCGCAAAAAGTGAGGAAAAACAATTAAAAATCACCAGATTCATATATGTGGTTTTCATTGTGCAGCCAAACATATGCAAGCA
>Ga0209611_10003982_pt1 | contig 25372 bp, 17 predicted proteins | sample S1TSphgellanicum_3_FD_187693 | JGI IMG/M metagenome (GOLD analysis project Ga0209611, IMG submission 187693) | Host-associated microbial communities from peat moss isolated from Minnesota, USA - S1T2_Fc - Sphagnum magellanicum MG (SPAdes) (version 2) | ecosystem: Host-associated > Plants > Peat...
TACTTCCACTCCCTTTCTTGCCTTGTGCAAATCAACACTTTGACACCAAATTCTTGAGCACAAAATGTGTGTTTTTTTCCATTATTTTTCATTTTTTTCAGGTTTTCATTTTATTTTTTTGAGATTGTTCCATTTCATTTTGTGTTGTTTCTTTTGATAATGTGTCACTCTTTTAATTTGTTTGCATTTTTTTGTTTTTTTTTTGTAGGATTTTTTAATAAAATTCCATATAAACCCCATATCTTTTTCTTGCCTATAAACCCCTTTTACTTTTGCCTTATAAACCCCATAACTTTCTCTGAAAGTTAAAAATATATATTACTCTTATTTTTGTAAATGCTTAAAAGGAATATTGCTTATTGTAATTACTTGTAAATGTTAGTTTTTGGTTTTTGAGATCATAAAATTGTTTAATTTTTTTCACTACTCATCAGGGTAGTAATTTTTACTTTCACGAAACAATTTTTTGAAAACAAAAATGCATGTGATATATTTATGAATGACGTAAGGGTGGAAGATGAACCTTTGTTTAACTTGAAGAAAATGGAAGTGTTCAAATAGAAGGAAATAGGAATCCAAAAACAAATGAAAAGAAAATTAACAAAAATTCAAAAAAATTACATGCATAAATATTATTTTGGGAACCAAACAATAAAAATGTGTTGTGTTGGGCATTTTATTGTATTAATGGTAACAAAGAAATTGACTTAATAGGTTTTCAAATTATGCATTGTATTATTTGTCACAATAGTAGTGAATTTAAATCCATAAATTCAAGCTATGAAATTGTTAACCATAGACAACACAACTAACAGTATAATTACATTGAGGAAACATGTCAATTTAGATTATTGTAATATTTTTGAAAAAGTTAATTGTCTTTTGAAGGAAGATGAAAAACAACCTTCCAAAAAGAGACCAAATATTTTTAAAAATTCCATATCTTTTTTTTTTGTTGCAAAAGAATCTTTCGGGAAAAATGATGTGTAGCAAAAGCAATTTTTTTAAGACTTGGGTCTTTTAATTAACAAAAACCATTTTCCTTTACAGTTTGTGGAAAGTAATTGGTTGAAAAGGTTTAATATGGATGTGTGTCCAATAATTTTTTTTCCTTTTAGCAAAATTTTTTGTTATGAATACTGTTCAAATTAATGGAAAACCGTAAATAATTATATGTTTTACTAGATGTAGTAAAATGTCATTCTGTAACTAAAAGTTTTGATTTATGGATGTCAAAAGTTAGACATGATATTTTTGCATTGGTGATTAATTTTTAAGGAGTTGATTGCTAACCAAAGCACATTACCCTTAGCTTTTTTGAGGCGGTAGATATTAGTGGACAAACCTTGGCCAAAAACTTGACAAAGTTGTTGGACAATTATGCATCGAGGAGAAAAATTATTACTTACATCGAGGATGAGTGATATAATCTAAACATTATGATTACAACCCTAAATTGGATTATAAGTTTGATGTGTTGTGTTTGGAAGAAAGTTTTTAGGGCATATGTTTTGGTCATGCATTTTCTAAAGCTTGTCAATATTCTACAATAAAGGAAAAAAATTGGAAAAATTTACAATATGTGTCAACCAAAATTGCCCAAGGAAATTTGTAGAAATGCATAACTTGGACAAATTATTTTGGAAAGGGTAGGTAAGAATGGAAGAAGGCATATGTGAATTTACATCTTCTCCCAAGGAAATTGAATACTCTAGTGAAGATAAAATAAAATATGATTTTTCCATATTTTTTTGTGTTCACGTTTTGTTTGATTCTTATTTTGTATGATTTAACATTTTCTTCATTTTTGTTTTTTTTTTCCAATTTTTACTATGCATCTAACATTTTCTTTTACTTTTGTAGATTTCCTAATAAAGTTATCCTTTTTCATGAAGATTGGCAATTCAAAGAAACAATTATATTATGTTATAACATGGAGAATTTTGTGAAAATGAATGCAAAAGTACCACCTCTTATGACATGGCACACTTGTTGGATTATTATTAATTCTTTTAGCCATGTTGTGTCTCCTTGTATTATGAACCAGTCTAGGCGTCATTGGTTGTTGAGTGATGCACTAAATTTTGCCATCCATGAGTTTAAAATTCAGGGATGAAATTGATTTTGCAACCTTTAACCACTTAATGGAAAAGATGGAAATGTTGTTTATGAGTTATCATGTTTGGCCTCCAACATAAAAAATAAGTTGTTTAGGTTTTGGATTTTTTTTTCCTTCTTATAAAAATATGAAAAAATAAAAGCCCATAATATGTTTTTTTTAATGCTGGACTTTATGTTTAAAATTTTTCGTCTTGTGTTTTCATTTATTGGTCATGAACAACAATTGTTGAAGAATATGACAAAAATATTTGTTTATTATGCTTTTAAAATGTTATTATCATTTGCAACCATTGAATTTAAAAGGGTTATTATTGATTAAAGGGTTGAAGAGGACAAAAAATTGGGTATATTTGAGATGATAACCAACTCAAGTGATCCATCAACAAAATTGGTTAATAGAAAGCTTTTGATTTTTACATGATCAAGTGGATGTTAAAGACATTAAATGTCAATTTTAATCATGGGAAAAACATGAAAGCATGTTTATTATAGTTGGTTTTTGTGCTAGACAAATCTTAGGAAAACATATTCACAATCAAGGTACCTAGAAATATGGTATAATGAAAAAAGATTGCAAAGGACTATTTTGGATTTTACTACATTTATTATTTCATGATTATAGTGGAATGATATATGATTATCACTAGAATGATGTCATGTTAATTTAATAAAAAATCCAAGAATAAATCATATATAATATAGATATCTTTTTGAATCCTTTTAAATAATTTGAACATCACTTTAACTATAATTTTCATTTTAAAAGATTCAATGTATTAAACAATGCAATTGACTTAAATTTTCTTTCATGAATAAGTAATGCATAAATCTATGTTTGACAAGGTTCATATAATGCATTTGATTAAATAACATACAATGTAAGAATTTTGAAGGCTATAAAATCCATTTTGAAAAGGCAACAAGGAAAATGATTCCTTTTTTCCCTTCCTATTTGGTTGATTTTTTGTATTCACTAGGCTAATAATTTGTGGCCCCAAGTGTCAACAAAATGTGTAGAAAATTTTCATGCAAGAAAACATGTTAAATTGTATATAAAAATATATGTATTCATTTTATGCATTTTTGGTTTTTAATCAAAATATTTATGCATTACATATGCATGTGAAAAATCACCACCACCATGAAATGATCATAATTTGAATTATTCAATATCTCTCACTTAAATTTATTTCATTGAGATGTTATATTTGGAAGATAGCAAAAACAAAGTCCTTTAGTCTTGTGTTAAAAAAAGGGTACCTTGATTGTGAATATGTTCATGAATAGTTGGATCCCAAATTGAGATAGAAAGAATATTTTCATTAATTGGAATTCTCATTAGTTTTAAGAGATTTTGTTTACAATTAAGTTTTTTGGACAAATTGATTTTTGTCAACAAAAATTCAGTCTTGTGTTAAAAAAAAGGTACCTTGATTGTGAATATGCTCATGAATTGTTGGATCCCAAATTGAGACAAAAATAATACTTTCATTAACTGGAATCCTTGCTAGTTTTAAAAAATATCATTTACAATTAAAAAATTTGAACAAATTGATTTTTGTCAACAAAAATTGGCCCAATAATTTTAGGATAGGTTGCAAATCCCCTTGTAGCTTTGTAGATTTTATTGAAACTAATGCTAATTTAAAAGAAGAATTAAAGGAGTTTGAAGGAGTTTTTGAAAGGGATGAAGTTGTGAAATTATGAATATATATATTTTACAAGTTTCCATATATTTTCAGTAATTATTTAAGTTAATTTTTAATTAATAAAGATAATTAATTAATTATTAAATTAAAAATTAATTTCTGGAAAATGATATAACTTGGTTATGAATCAGATTTGATAACTGACTGTTATTATACATGGAGAAATTGCCCTATTTGAGAACTGGGCGAATTTGAAAAAATTAAAAATCTTGATAACCTGGTCAATTGTCACCAGCCCAAAAAAAAAATAAAATCAGAAAACCGATATTGTTTTCATAACATGATGTAAGAACAGAAACCAGCCAATTCTCACCAAAAAAATGAGAACCATCCAACATTGGTTTGAACACACACTATCAACTCTTAGTACCTTCTTTAGCACTCTAGGTTGAACATCAAATAATATCAATGACCTCCTCAACAAGATTTAGGATCTTTAGCATTACAAAGGGTTCATTTCCATAGTCGCTAAACCCTAGACCAACAACCAAGGAATAAGAAAATATATAGTCATAAAGGGTTTACATGTCATTCTACTTCTTTTCCATCATGTCATGATTTATTGTCATGATCCCTTTCACTTCAAAACATTCTAAACAGTTGGCAACATAAGAGTGTGCCATTCATTGGTAATAACAGCCCACTCATTTAACCATCAAATGCCAATTTTTTTCTTTTCTTTTAATGATTAATTGAAGTCTGGTGAGTGGTTGGGAGGAACAACTAGAATGTCAAGAAACCTCCAGAAAATAGTTGTTGGTTGGGCCACATGGAAACTTACCTTAGAAAACTTAACAGATACATCTAGAATCAATTATTGCATGAACAATCATGTCATATCCATTTGTCTTATGGTAGTAAGAGTAGAAGGCCTGGAAGGTTCGGTTATGGAAACATGCATTCAATAAATGGCACCATGGTTAGTAGGTTGTAACTTCAAGAATTCTTGAACTTAACTATAACTATTTGTGTTTCGTATACCTAGTGACTAGATCATGAAACCGGTAAATTCCCCATTGATAGCATAAATACCTTAGTGCATAACATGAAACATTGTTCATTTTTCACTAACATATAATTTATTTAAGATGAAAAAGTTGACACCTTGGGCAAACTTTTAGAGTGCCCATCCCACCTTAATTTTCAAAAGGATCAATTGGCAATAACTAACGTTTTATTTATTATTTGAAAATAGCATTGCCTTGGTCATTCTAAAGTTTTTGACCCATCTTTAACTTCTATACTTAGTCATGCAAACCCTTGGGAACTTGACTAGTGGATCTGGAATTTCATCTCATGCCCTAAGCCAATTAATGAGATGTTAAATGCATTCAACAGTCAATAATAACCAAAGCCACTGGAGCAAAATCACATTGGGTTTTTTTAGGAACCATATCAAAGTTTGAAAGTGAAAATGTGAGTTTTTAAAAATAAAAACCACCTCTTGAAGAAGATGTATTAAAAATTCAATGCACCGTATCACAAAAATATTGTTCATTAGTGTCTCCATTGTGAGTTGGGGAAGATGGACAAAACACACAATCCAAAGCCACAAAATGGAAAACGCACTATGAAACACATTGCAAAATGGAAGTGAAATAGGTGACATCAATGGAAAATTAGGATATGAAACCTACACAAAATGCGATACGAAAGTTTCTAGGAAAAACAAATTGTGAAAACATGGAGATATTTCCGAAAACATCATGTGAATAGTGATATGTTGCCACATGCTAAGTTCATAATACTAACTTTGTATTCGTATACAATATTTTTAATCATTATACACAACATACAATATTGATATATACATATAAAAAAATAAACACATACATATATACATACATACATATGTGTAAAAAGTTTTATTTGTTTGAATTGAGACATCCGTAAAGTAAGGAAAATACTGCACCAGAACCCTGAGTTTGGTCATAATACAGAGGGTGAAATTAAAAAAAAACCTGCAAAATTAGATTGGGGGCGAGAATTTGATGCTTTTCTGAGTTTCACCCACCCTTTCTTTTTTCCTGAGCACCTCCATTGCTCCTACATGTACAGCTACTATAATTCCTCTCGAACCTTGTGCATTAAATGCCGAGATTCAGCATTTCATATTGAATTTCACGATTTCATACACAGATTTAATAAAATTTCCTTACTTCACGGATACCACGAGAAGAGGGGTTAGGCTGTGAAAGGAGGCCCAAAGACAGGGTGAAGACAGGGTAAATTTGCGGATTTCTCTAATGACATTAAATTTTCTGGCCGTGAGTTCGAAGGAGAGTGCGGCTTCCTGTTGGACGCTCCACATGATGCCCATTTTGTGGTTCGGTTTAGTCAATACTGTGTAATAATGAATTATAATGAAGTGTTGGGTAAGAATGGCAGATCCTCATTATTGAAGTGGGTACTTGCAATATCAAAAGGGTTTTTGCGAAACAATGCGAATCCTCCCAAAGGATTCAGAGTTGTTGGGATTCAAAGTTCGAAATGAAAAATGATGATGAAAAATCATCCCTCTCATGTCGTCTTTACCCTTTCGAAAAATGGTGAAAAAGCATCCTCTCAATGTGTTGGATGACGACCTCGAGTCCATTCATGTAGTAGAGTCTAATGAGTTGATGCAGATGGATGGAAAATGACCGGATTTCATGACGATGCTATCCAAAGAATCCTGAATCTTTTGGGATTTTGGAGGGGCGGGGGGGGAGGGGTTGTTGGGGTTTCGCATTTGTTCGACCTGGAAAAATATGATTTCTACACAACATTCAGAGGATTTTTGAGAAAAAACTTGGTCCTTAATTCGCCATATTTTGATTTTTTTTAGATCGCCATATTTAGACAACAAGTTACAGCAGGTAGCCAAAATATTAAAGGATTCTGAAATTTTCCTACTTTCACATCTGGGATATAGCCAAAATTGGCTATATCTCATTGCAAATGATCGCCAGTTTAGCTACATCACAAATTTGGAAAAAGAAAAAGAAAACCCCCCGATGAGCCAACTTGCAGCATTTTGTGTCAGAAGGACAGCCAAGCGCGGGACTCTGGAGAGTAGTTGCAAAAGACTGCAGAGCTTTAAAGGCTGTGTGTTGAAATCACAGTAACAAATCTCATGGAGACGTTGGAAGTCGGAACGAGCTACTGTTGATTAGGTAGCGCGGTTCTAACTTAGCACACAGAACTTGCAGGGTTTCTTTTAATGCTTTTATGATGAAGTCAAAGTGGCGATCATCCAGAAAACAATTTATCCAAATTTGGCTACATACTAGATATGAAATTAGCAAAAAAAACAGAATCCTTCGATGTTCTTGGTTATCTACTAGAATTTATCATAAAACTCTGGCGAATTGGATTTTTGTCTTCTTCGAAATCTGGCGACTTTGGGGTTTTTTCCCAGGAAAAATCATTTGTAGAGGTCGAAATCGTATTTTTTTCAGGTCGGAAATTCGCCAGTTAATGAAACGCTGTGAGAAGTGAATCGTGAGAGGTGTGCAAAAATCGCCAGATTTAGACCATAGATGCTAGCAAGTCGCCAAAATATAGCGGAGTTTTAAAAACTTTCTACTTTGCTCTATAATATGTAAGCCAAATTTGGCAAAAGTCCTCTTGTGGATGATTGACAGTCCACCTACTTCACAAAACTGGGAAAAAAGAAAAGCCAAAAAAAGCTGGTGCATAGATCATAATTTTAATGATTTGTGTAATTTGTGTTCTGTCACCCACGCTCTGCATTTAATCGCCGCCTGCAGCTTTCGACCCATAACTCCCAGTTGCATGCCCTTGCCTGCCAGCCATCCAACCCAGCCTCCAGTACTCCTTGCCACTCCCTGGAAGTTGGTGCCATTTTGTTGTTGACAATTTGAGTCGCTTTTTCTGTCATGCAAAATGATTCTGTCCTTGTTGCATTCAGTAGCATTCATGATGAATACAACCATCTTTCAACTTCAAGGCCAAGTGTTTCTGACTCCAGTCCTGATTCCTGGGTCCTTAGCGTATTAGGATCTCTTTCCATCAGGTTGTTGTGATCATTAGATACTCTCTGCTTGATGTCGTTTATAAAGATAGCAACTTCTTAAACTGTCTAGTGTCGTTGTCTGACCCACTCTCTCACGGACGTCGACTGTTTGCTCATGAGATAGTTGGATTGCAGAAACAGCAGCAGCAGCAGCTTACAACATTTGTGGAGTTTTGTTTTTGTTTGTGTGCGTGATTGCTTTCAACAGAAATGGCTGGGCAGGGATCAGCTGTTGGATTGAAGTGTGTTTTCCTGATGGTTCTTGTAATTGCTGCCCTTGTGGTGCAAGCTGAGGCTGATGCGACCGTCATCAATGCCGACATCACTGGCGGCTCACCGGTGGTGTTTTACGTGAACGGGAAACGCTACTCGGTCGGAATCACCTCCGTTGATGTGAAGGTGGATACCAAGGATCACAAGGAAGACATCGTGGTGCAGGGCTCCAATGGGAAGGACACGACTGTCACTGTGACCAACGGTGACGTTGTAGTCGTGTTGCCGAGCTTATCTGGTGATGGCAGTGGCATTGTGGTGAGCATCAACGGCAACCAGTTCCATTGATCTTCGTGATAAGGTGGGTATGTTAGCTTGGTTTAGGGTTTAGTATCCCCTAAGGAGAGACTAACTAATTTTTTTCTTTCTTTCTCACAGAATGATACTGACATGGTCCTTTTGAGCATGGAATATGAGTCTATGTCCAGTGCTAATCTATTGTCAGAAGAAATCTGCATCTTATGTTTGTACGGAACTGAACATTTGACCTTCATCAAGTAATTTTTTGCAAAGTTTTGCTCTCCATGAGCTGCATGATCATGTAGTATTCTTCGAAGGCATTGGATTATTTCATGAGCCGAAACTCGTTTTCCATGCAGATTTCAGGCAATGGAGTTCTCAGCTTCTAAGTACTTGCAATGTTTACAGCGACATAATTTGTATGTTGCAGCTCTTTGACTGCTGGAAAGCAAAACAAAGAGGCTCAAATCAGTGGCAATTTTATTTGCTGTGTGAATGAGATTGCAATATATAATTGATATAATTGATATTATTAATTTTATTTTATTGTGATTTGTTTGTCGTGGCAGAGGGGATTCAAGTCTTGTGTGTTCAATTGATGTGCCAAAAATATGTTGGTTTTTTTTTAGTACCAAATTGTGATCTTTGACATGATTTATATGCTTAGTCTAATCTATGAAAATAGACTAGTGCTGTGGACATAAGTGTAATGAAGCATCAATATCTCTTCCATAATTTTTCAAATCCAGTCTTATTCCTGGTGTTTTTTTTTTGTTTTTTTGGTATAGATGACTTTCTATCACTGTTTTGCATTCTCTGTATATTATTGTAGTTTTAATGGGTTTCATTCCTCCATTAAACACAATCCGGTAATTATCATACTGGGAAATTGTTATGTTTATGCTTCACTGGTACTTCAATGTAACCTATCTCCATATCAATATCATTTGAAACTAGTGATTGAGTTTGTTGAGGATGTCCATGAAATTAGTTATCTGACCCCACAATGGTAAGTGTTGAACCATGTGAGATGGGGTTGTGGGATGATGCAAACAGTGATGTTTGAACTCCTACCCAACTCCCCCTCTTTGTTCTGTGCAGTGATTATCTTTGTGGTCTGTTTTTGTGTAATGCGATACTGGACTTAAAGAATTTTGTTTTCTTAATTCAGCTCCTACTGTGGGGTTTTCTGTCACCCATTTTCTCAACTTGAAGATTTGGTGTTATTTTTTGGTAAGCTGCTGGTCACACCTTGCAGGTTGTATTGCTCAAGTTTTTTGATGTCTCAGCACAGATGAGCTTGGCTTGAAGATGTGGTTGATGCTTCAGATGTGCCATTCAAATTGTGTTCATTGATTTTGTAAATTTGTTTGTTCTTAAAAGATAATAGTTTGGAAAATGACAAAACTATTACCCTTAGTTGAAAGGCCAAGAAAGAATGAGTGGGACATCATAACTCTGGATCTTGTGCAATGCCTTGCATGAGGATTTGCCACTAAGACCTTATATAACTCTACGTTTTATCAGCTTGCAGCTAATATGTGGCTTCTGAAATTAAATTCTGTTTCATTATGTGTGACAAATCAATAGAAAATTAAGAAACATCCTGAAGAGTGCTTTTAATGATCTTAGATAATACATGTATATGATGTTGATAAAAAAAAAATTGCTCTGCCTCAAGGGGTGATGGCTTCATGATACTATTCATGTTTTGGTATTACAAAGGTTTAAACTCGACCATGAGTAAGTTAAGGGCATATCATGTCCTTTGCCATTGGGGTTGATTGGGGTATGCTCCCAACATCATGTCAATTGGCTTTCAAAAATATGAATAAATAAATATGTTCCATTTGGACTGGAGTGTGGGATTAGAGATACATATCCACTAAGCATCTACACACAATCAAAGAAAGATAAATGTTTTGTGGCAATTTTAGGGCACTTTGACTTATCCCAGCCCCTCTCACATTGCATTGCATGTAGCATGGATAAATTGCAAAACTTGGGATGTTGTAGTTGATAGGCTTTTGCTTTGTGGCAACCAAGTCCATAAAAAACTATAATAGAGCTAGAGAGATACAAATGGGACATCAAAAGGTCAAGAAAAAAAGAATGACTTGTCTCTTACAACATAGGCATTATCAAAATATGGCTAAAAGAGTCTTGGTAGGAGTAGTAGGAAGGCATGAGACTATATTGGTCTGCTATGATGTTTAAGGATTAAACTTTTTGATTCTTGCAACTTGCTACAATTAGCTTGGTTGAATTCCCTTTTATGTTGCTATGGAAATTGAAAGCAACCTAGTAACTTGCGACATGAGGAGATACATACAATCTAGTTGTAGCATCCTAATTTTAATTATGGACTATAATCATTTGTTTGTGCGAGTTGTGTAATTGATCTTTGAATCACGGAACTCAAAAGTCTAGAGTGGTGCTATTGCTAATGCTTAGAATGTCCTAACAATTGAGTCAAAATGCATAGATAAAAGTTAGTGCCACTAATAAATCCAAAGTCTAGTAAAATTTTTCATCACAAAATCAGATGACCATTGAATAAATTTTTTGAATACATAATCTTGTAACTTGTTAGATATGCTGGATATAATTGTTGTTGTTATTCAATTAGTTTTTTCTTGATGTAACATCATTAACAATCATCGCAAAATATTTAACATTAAATAACAAAAAAAATTAGAAGAATGTGAAAACTATAAAAAGAAATGCAAGAAACTAGCCCAAATCTAGAAATTGTGTCAAAATGTGATGAAATTTTTCCCAACATGTAATGTTGAGATTTTCTTTTTAAGAAAATGGTATTTGCAACAAAATATTCCTTTTTTTGGTCAAATTTTTACCAAAAGTAATATTGTTGAACACTGGCACAATACTCATTACTTGTGTGATAATCAATGTTGAAAAAAAAATTCATTTTGTACATGTTTCCTTATTGCATTAAAAAATGATTAAATTTTCAAATGATAACACAATCATTGTTTTTTTTTTCAATTCCTCAAGTAGGTGCATTGGCTAGGATCCTCAGCATTAATGTTTTACACAACATTGATATCATACCTTCCTGGCATTATAAATTTAGATATACTTTCAAAAAATTCAAATTACACTTTCTTTTAGTAATGAATGTTTTTTGAATGTGACAAATCTACTCAAGGAAATCATTCTTTATATGTTTTATGAAACACCCAAAATAAATAAGTATGTTCTTAGTATGTCATGAAATAACGTAATATTGAAAGAAAATTTATTTTAAATGAAAATATTTTAATTTATTTTATGTGTATATTTTCATAATAAAATATAGGCACTCTATTTACATTTAAATACATTATAATATATTCTTCATATTGAATTAGTTGTATCTCTTTTTTTTTCACACGGTTTGAAAAAATTGAAGTGACTTCCTTTCGGACTTGTAGTTTCCTTTCACCTAATTCCCATGAACAACCTTGTATTTAAAGAAACTAGCAAGTCTTTGCCAAAATGGACATTATCTAACATAATAGTTGCATAATTTGAACATTTTTTGACTAAAATTAAAACCTGAACTTGAATTAAATATTTAAGAATAATAAATCTTCAACACTTTTGGCAATCATTTAGCATAATTTTTTTTCAATTTCCATGATTTTAAAATGGCAATGCACAAACATATAGACAATATTTATAATTTTGATTAGGACGACCCACTTTTTGGCTTTCATGACTATGTTTATGTTTAATTTGCCAAACAAAATTGTAATATGTGTCATCAAACATGAAATAAATTTACCAAACTTTATGTGAGCAACTTTGTTGTCTTCTTGTCTCCTCAAACCTACATTCTTGACAAAAAACCAAGAAAAAAAAATGTGCTAAAGAAATATTGGAAGCTTTTTGAAAAATTACTCCATGCTTCCATTTATTGAGGCACAAAAGCCACTAAATGACAAGTTAGAAAATTGAATAATGCAATTTAATCTTATTGTTTGCTGTATAATGTGCATAATGGAAGTTTAAGTTTAAAACATTGTCATTGAAAACTTTAAGCCTTCATAAATCAACAACACAAGTTGTCATCCCAACCTTCATCATGTGAGCAATTGGCCACCTTGTGTTTCAACCTCTTGTTATGCACTTTTGAAGCTTGGGAATGATTACTTCAATGTAAATATTAATGATCTTAGAGAATGATCAAACTTGAATGGGTGAATGATCAATTGTAAATGGATAAGGCTAAAATTAAATGTCAATAATCCAATAAAAGGCTACCAAATTTGTCATATTTTATGATGATTCTATGAGTTTCACCTTTATATACCTTTTGCTTGTTCCATTCTATCTTCAACCCTTTTTTTTTGCTTTGACATTTTCCACTTGTTCCTATTTATACTTCTTTTTTTCCTCATTGCTTGAACATACATAGTTAACACCCCTTCTTTCCTTTCTTGCATGTAAGTTTCTTTCCTACATGCCTTTTAACTTTATTCATGATAAGTTTAAAGCTTATAATAAGTCATTGTTTTCTTAACATTTGGCAACCTCACAAGTTCACATTATATGTGAAAATTTCATCACATGTTCAACAAATCATTTTTGTTCCTTGATTCCTTTATTTAATCTTTCCTTTCTTTTCTTTTCTTTTCTTTTCTTGTGCATTGGTGTTGTAGTTTCAATTTTTCTATCATAAGAGATAATTGAAACAAAATCAATTTTTTTTCTAAAATAAAGTTGGTTTCATGACAAAGCAATTAGTGAAATTGGGAAGCTCAAAATGACACACAATCAAGTAAATATATAGACCATCAATTTACAATTAAATTTGTATTGCCTGGATAGATTTGACAAATCTTTGTGGAATAATCAATATATTAAAAAAATTTAAGCTTCAACATTGGAAAACTTTGGCATAAAAAATATTATTAAAAAAAGTCAAAAAATCATAACAAATATACAACAATCCCATTGTGTTTATATGATGTGTGTGTTGGGCATTTGGCCCCATAGACTTGGGTCCAAATCCTATAATTATATTGATTTTGGCATTATGGGTAATTATTATTTCAAGAAAATAAAAATAAAAATCTATTCAAAGAGGGAAAAATGATTTCCTCAATAATAATGCAAATATATATATTTTGTTTACAATGATTATAAATCAGGTGCAATCAGTTAATATGCACCAAAATACTTGTAACCATTACATAATATTTCATATTTAAAATTTAAAATTTAAGTTGGTATATATATATATATAATTGCAATGTATCGTGGGAACATGTGAATAAATTTGAAATGAATATAATGAATAACAAATACCATTTTTTAAAAATCAATTATATATAAATTTTGTTTAAATGACTTATAAGATGATTTGAAAGCACTTGAAAATCATTTTTTAAAAATAATTTCTCAATATAAACCTTAACAAAAAAATATATATATTTTTTTTATCATGGGCACAAAAAAACTAAAACAAGAGGATTTATGAAAGAATGAACAAAACATAACAAAAATGCAAGTTTAGTTTTAAATCCAAACACAAAACACAAAAACCAAGGACAAGAACATGAAGTGTGTAAAATATAGATTCAAATCAAATTTTATTATGAAAAAAAGGAAAAAAATATGGTTATGGTGCAAGATCATACCTAGAATTAGTGTTGAATAGTCTAAAGGTAACATGAGAATAGCTACCTCGATTTATGCATTGTTAGGGACTTAATTCAAAGAAAAATATTTCAAAATATGTCAAACTAAGGGCCATTTCTTATGACAATCTATGGTCCAAAATCTTAAGGATGAATTTGAAAAAAATTGAATCCTTGAATTAAACCTTTATTCACATTAAAAAATAATAATTTGTAAAGTACAATGAATATGTCTAAAGGCATAGGGTGAAATTTAAAGGTTTAATTGTCAAAAATGTGGGATTCACATGTGAAAGGATTAGAATGACATTTTTTTTTCTCTTCATTTTTTTCTTGCTATTTCTTCTTATTTCTTGTTTCCTGCTACACACATAATGAATGAACATAGGCATAACATATTTGTGGTCTTAGTTTTTATAATGGCAATGCATCGAGTCATTGTTGTTTTTTTTCTCTTACTTTGCTTTCAAAAATTCTATCATTCCATTCGAGCTTCAAATCTGAAAAAAGAATCTTGGTTTTTCAAACCATGAACTTTTCTTTTAGGTTCATTTTTTGGTTTGAACCAATTGAATTTCCCTCAAAAACGATGCCCATGTAGATGCCACCTCAAATTGGTTTGAATTGATTTGAGATCCTCATCTAAAGGCCTTGGGTTCAAATTATGGTTCTTAACCAATAGGATTGTTCCATTTTGTTAGACCTTTCCTTATGGACTTTCATTTAAAGTGCTCATAACTCAAAATATTTCAAAATAACTCGAGGAATTTTCTTAGGCAATTTTTAATTACATTATGAGTACAATGGTCGAGATGATCAAAAGTAAACATTCATGGATGAACTCCATCCATGATGATGTTGGTGATGGTGTTGACCGTGATGTTGGGGATGTCCTTTGTGACATTTTCAAAATTCTAATTAATATTGATTATATATATCAGATTAAGTAATTACCCAAAGGGAGACCTTTGGTTTATTATACTATGCTTGGACCTAACTAAAGTTGCTCACATTTGTAATCTCCATTATCTTTGTGAAAATGAAGATTCATTCTTATTGTAAAATTCAAGGGGACAACAAGATCTTTTCAAAAAAAAAAAAATTAGAAACCTAAGGTTACCAAGGTGATAATTATCATTTGATGTTAGTCACATTGGTTTATACACTAGCATGATTTAAAGTGTCTTGTTGATTGAAATCAAGTTATGGTTAACATATCAACATAAAGTCAACTTGGAAGAAATGGGTAGCTACAATAATCACCCATGGGCATTAAACAATGAATAACACACATGTGAAGGTTGGAATTTTCCTTGCCAATTCCATGAAAGTGCGATTCCAAAGAAAATTAAAACAAAAATGATAATTCAAATTCAATTTGAACTATTCAATTACAATTAGATTCAATTTCAATCTTGGAAGACTAACCGAATTCATTATCAACCATTTAAGGGTGGAACAAGTTTTAATTGCAAAATTGAACACAAAACAAAACAAAAACTTTAAAACTTTAAAAATCTAAAAACTAAAAACTAAACACAAACACACACACACACACACAAATAATCACAAGGTAATCAAAATTTGATTAGAATCTCAATGGCCATGATCGAATTTAGGATTTAAAGGTTTTAATTAAATTTGGTGCAAATTTTTGAAATGATTGAAATCAAGTTCCTTTTTGAAATCAAACTTTTGATTGGATTTTTTTGTCATTTCAATGATTACAATCAAATTGAGTTGTGATCTCAATAGTTAGGGTTGGATCCAAATGTAAATAAGTGTTGAATATCAAATGTGAATGTAACCAAACCACCTCCAACATAAATTGGTTCATTATGGCTTGAAGAAAAGTTATGTGAATGGGAATTTTAATGTTGAAAAGGGAGTGATTTGGAGTGTTTCTGTGGTTCAAAAGCACAAGTTTGAAAGCACATTAAGGTTATGTATGATTATGAAAAGGCAACACTTAGATAATGGAGTATGCAATATGAAAAAATGTTGTTTTGTTCATTATGAAGAGTTATGGAGTTCTAAATGTTGGTGATGAAACTTGAAAAAGGTGGCCACAACCATGAATTATACTTGTGTTTGTGTGTGTGTGACGTTTTTTTCAATATATGTAAACTTTTGAAACACCAATTTACTTGTGCAAAATTCATGCAATAAAGAAATGATGTTTATTTTTTAGTCTTTTGAGGTGGGATGTAAGAAGAAGATGAAAGAAACACACTTGGTTGTGGTAATCACTTTTCATTGAGGAAAACTAAACATACTTTTAAAGTATTTAATGTTTTATGATTTTTTTTTGTGTTGATGGGTTATGTTTTAAATGTGTATTAGGGAATCAATTGTTTGCAAATCATTTTTGTTATGCATTTGCAACTTTGATTCTTGTAGTTTGTTTTGTGCTTATATGACAACAATAAATAATTAGCTCGAGAGGAGATAATGATGGAATCAAGTGAATTTGAACTTTTTCATGGACATCTGTGCTAAAATGAAGAAATGGGAAAGGTGGGCAAGGTGTATATTCAAATGGAAAGGAGGAATTACATAAATTTTAAAATTTTTGATGTGATCAAGTTTTAATAGTGTAGCTCAAATGTGTTGAATATCCAATGTAATTCATGTTTGCAATTCAAGAAAGTTGGGAAAATTGACATGTTTAAATTAAAAATGCCTTACAAGTGTGTACATCAAGTATTTGAAAAAGATGGGAATACTTATGAAATCATAATGATCTTGTGAAATTGATGTTTATACAAAGATAATTGTGTTAATAGGAATGCATTTATGTGATGATTCAAATAGAAAGTAGGCATTTGCAAGTGAGAAGAAAACATTTGTTTTACATCTAAGTTTACATTGAGAAAAAAAGGAGAATAATTAAGAGTGGCCTCATGAATGACCTTTGATCCATGACAACCTATTTTATTTATGGGCTTATATTAATAAATAGTTATTTGACAACTTACAATTGGGCTCATTCAAGTTTGGGCCTCCATTTTCAAGAACAAGGATTTCAAAAAAAATTCCATTAGTTTGTACATATTAAAATGTATACATGACAACTTTGATTGAGGAAAATTGAGTATTCCAAATTAAGAGAATTCATACGGTGATGATGATTTTTCATATGCATACATTGTTGTACATCAATAAATTGGTTGAAAACCAAAAATGCAAAAAATGCATAAATAAGCTTCTATGGACAAGTTATCATTTTTTTGCATGATTATTTCCTACACATATGACTTGCACTTGGGGCTACAAATTTGATGCCCAATAAATACAAACAATCAACAAAATGGTCAAAAGTATCATAGTTATTTTTGTAACCTTTTGGAATTTGAATTTTGTAACCATCAAAATTCATGTATGTTTTATAATCTCATCAAATGCATCCAAGAACATTGTTTATTCATTAAAAAAAATGGAAGCCAATTGCGTTAATTAATGAGTCATGGGTTTAGGGTTTAAACCCTAAATCCTTTTAGTTTCTTTTAAGAAAATTTGTAAATTCGACAACTAATATAGTTATTTTGAAAGATAAAAAAAGAAAATTATATAGTATATTTATCATCTAATCTTAGATATGTTATTTATTTAACATGAAATTATTATTCTATAATTATATTCTAAAAATCACTATGATTACAATGAGATAAATGATATAGACACCCAAAATTGGGCTATGTAATCCTTTTTTTGTTAAATAGTCCTTGTGAATAAACCCAATTGAATTATGTAGCTACAATAAACCTTGGTGTAACCAATTTTTTTATTATATCATAAGATGACTAAAATTCAATCATAATCAAAATTTTAATTAATGAAATTCAATCACACTTAATCATTATTCAATGGAAAATTGAGATTGAATGAGATGAAAATTATATATAAAGACAAACAAACAAAAAGAACATATTTAAGTAAACCAAAATTTGTTCATGAATTAAATGGAATTTATTATATTCTATTCAACCAAATGATCTCAATTTATTTTTATTTTTTTTACCACTTTCGAAGGGATTTACATAATTTTAGTGGGTGGAATTAATTTTTGTTGACAATTTGATAATCCCTATCAAATCCAATCACTATCACAATGGTCCTAATCATGTTTAACCATGAATTCAACAATTATAATCAAATTCAACCACAAATCAAATAGTTATACTCAATTTTAGTTGTAAATTTGATTATGTATTGTGGTCAAATTTGGTTATAAATATGAGGGTTTTGATTGAATTTTGTTGCAAAATATGTAATCCTTATCAAAATAGGTCACCAAAAAAATTCAAAAAAAGGAAGAACAAGCGTGTCCCAAAAATGATTGAAATTCAACCATAATTTGAATGATCACAATCAAATTTGACAATGATCGAACCATGTGAATAAAGAAAAAATGAAAAAACTCAACTACCTATCTATCAACTTGATAATCAAAATAAAATTTGATTGTGAATTCCAATATCTTGATCAAATTTGGTTGTGTCATGATTGGATTTGATCAAGACCATTAAATTTGGTACTACATTTTATCATGACCATTCATTCAATTATCTCGATGGAATTTGACCCCAAAAAAACCCAAAAGTGGGATATCATTTTTGCAACTAAAATAAAGTCATGATTATAACATTCACCATGGAATTTGGTTCCTATTTCCACATCCCTAATCCAATTTAATAAAAAAACCAATGGTCCCAATCAAATTTAATCTTGAAATCAATAGTCTTGATAAAATTTATTCATATGATTAATGATCTAGATAAAATTTAGTTACAAATTTTATGATCTTGGTTGAATTTGGTCATGAAGTCAAGAGTTTTGATCAAATTTTGTTAGAAATTCAATGGTTGTAATGAAATCTTACCATAGATTCTTCTTTAGTTTTGTAACATCTAAGTGAGGAAATGGATGAATGAAATCATGGAAATTGTGGTCACAAAGGACTTTGTAAATACTCTAAAATTACAACAATAGCAAGTAACACCAAAGTCCAAGAAAACTTATAAACCAAATGCCAAGAATGAAATAAAAATCCAATCATTTTGAAGGTATGCATCAAAAGGAACAAGGACCACGCTCCTTGATGAAACATCTTGATCAAATAAATAACAAAAAAGTTGTGTACAAAAACTTATCAAAACAACACAAAACAATGCCAAAGTTAAACCAGTATCAATAATTTCATGTGAGATCAAACCCATGATCCTACACATGCTTGAAGACGTTTTGAGAATTGACACAATTGAGGTCCAAAAAAAAAAAAAAAGTACCAAAGGAGGGGAGATGCAATTGACATTTTTTTCTCATTCAAGACCATTGTTGTCTCCTCCATACGTTGTATTGCACCACCTCACCAAATTCCCAAAAGTGCACCTCATAAAACATCCCATCAAAGTGCACAAAGAAATAAGAAAACAAGTTGGGATTTGTTACCAATTTTTACACAAACAAAAATCAATTCACCATGTAATGCATGATTAAATGTGACAATGTTGCAAGCTTTTGATGCTAAATCATTTTGTTAAAAAACACTTGATATTGGCACAAAATTTAGAAACCACCAAGTTAAACCTGGGTTTTATTCTTTCTATACAATCTTTTGATTGTCACATAATTCAAGTTATAAGATTTGTTATACACATATTTAGAATATATTTTGTTCATTATATTCAACTAGTAGAACAACTTTAAAAATGATGAAACTATCAAAATGGATATTATATTTGCTTTTGGTAGCACAACACTATTTGGATGTAATTTTATGAAATCTTTATAAAATCTAAAGCCATTAAAGTTATCTGTAAAGTCACTCTATCTTCACCTTGTCTTTGGGCCTCCTTTCACCCCTTATTTGCTTTTTCAATGGTATCCACAAAGTAAGGAAATTTTATTAAATCTTAGTATGAAATATTGAAACTTAGCATTTAACACACAAGGTCCTAAAGTAATTATAATAGTTGTATAGGTAAGAGTAGTGAAAATATATGTAGTTGTAATGGAGGTGCTAAAGAAAGACAAGATGAAACTCAATTTACCATCAAATTTGATGGTTCATCAGTTTCACCCCTTGTTGAATGCTAATGTACTTTTTTGCAAGTTCTTTTTGAATCTCACTCTGTGTATGACCAAATTCAAGGTTCAAACATGAAACATATGCTAATACTCAAACCAAATGACAATGTATTTGAATGCAATAAAACCATTGTTTAGAAAACAAGCTCAAATTGTGAAAAAAAGAAATGTAGAAAATGACAATTCACACTAATCATATATGGAGCATGGAATGTGAAAAAGATAAACCATGGGAGTGAGGGCATGGGTAAGCAATGAGCCTTCACATTTTCTATCCACAAGAAGTTGTGTTCTTATCATTTATGTGCAAGAACACAAAGAAGGTGATAAGAACTTTTCATTTTTACATTCCTATTTAATAAGTAAAATTTTGTTCATCTTTGTTAGAAGTTAACAACCCCTTTGTGAGTGTAGTCACTGATGAACTCTAATAAGTCTCAAGACATCATTTATCTATTGCCAAGCCTTACATACAAATCTTGCAATATGAGGTAAGTTGTGGGAGTCATGTCATTTTTAAGTCTTTTTGAATGCAGATTGTAGATTTTGTACATCAATGATTGAATCACACAATATGATCTTGTCATTTAGTTTGGGTGGGGGGTTGCATGATGCTAAATTGTGAAGCCGGAAGGGCTCATTATGTAAATGATTGGGTTCTCAAGATTATAGAGGTTTTAAAGTACTTTGCACTTGTTGGTATTCAAGAAACCACAAAAGCCCAAGCAAGGATGAACAAGAAGGTGAAAGGCTTTGTCTTTACATGGAATTCCAAGGACTTGTCCTCCAACAAATAAGGATATGTGAAGCATATAAGCTCAAGCAAGGTTTATTCCATGCATAAGTGGTAAGACTAATCATTTCAATGATTCTCAACTTGGACAAAGGAGTGATGCATTTAGTAATGAACATTATGGATGAATTGTTCATACAATTGGTAAAGATAAGATCTTCATCATACTAGAACGGTCTTTCTACTCAAAGGAGTGATCCTAGAGGATTGGTCTATACCAATGCACACCACAAGTCTTTCATTGAAAAATGTGATTCAACACAGTTTACCTTTCTTGATGGGCACTTGTCGTGTAGTAGCATTTTACTTGCTGCTGCATCTAATATGTTTCAGTTGTCTATAGCCTAGTAGGATTTACATGTTTAGTCTGTTGTGCCAGCAATTAACTGATGAACATAATCAGAAGCGTCTGAACTGTGGTGTGGAGCTAAATTATTATTCCAATCTCACTGGAATAGTTGGTGCAGGAGAAATGCAGTTTTGCTTCTTTGGAGACCAACAAGCATGATTTATCTTGAAAGTTGCATAGTTCATGGCAGGTCCAAACAATGCTAAAAGAAGTTAAAGCTCCTGACCACATGATTGCAGAGAACCATCTCAATCTGCATCAGTTTTCAGTTGTAGATGTTGGAAGACATATGAACTATGGTGTATCAATGGATGATTCCATGAGCCTATCAGCCCACACTTTCTTTTGGTTTCCTTGCAGATGTAATCAGTGAAAGAAAAGATGGGGATGTTACACAATCTTGCAGCACTTTGGAAGTACAAGTTCCAAAGTTGTCATCACCTTTTTTTCTAGAGAATGAATAGTCCAATGCTCTCTCCTAGTTGAAAGGACACTCTTCTGTAAACTCAAACATGTCATTTGCTGAATCACTTTGGACATTACACAACAGCATGTACAAAGGGCCATGCAATACAGTTGATGAGCAAGTGGGAAACCATTAGGTACCCCCACTAATACTCATGGATTACTCCCAGAAACACCAAAACCTTGAGTATGTACTAACCCTATACATCCAGTATACCACTGTGTCTCACCCACAGTGAATTGTTTGACTGGAGAAGCAACCAAAGGTGTGCATACACCTTAGATTGTCCCTGACAGCCAAAAAGGAAGCTTGAAAGCTATCTCCAAACAACACTTCATAGATATATATGTACATGTTCAATGCTGCTATAACTTATAACCTGTTGGCATCTTGGGTCACCATTGAGACTAAAGCTTTCTTACAAGGTATCAAAGTAGCTTCTCACAACAACTGATTCCAGTGCAGAATCTAGTGAAATAACTGCATGTGGAATTTGCTGTATTCATAGTCTCTTTGCAAATCCATTGAATTGCCAGAGTTCTGAAGATTTGTTCATGAACCTGTCAAGTGCAGAGTCTTTCAGAACACTTAAGGCTCCAAAACAGCTGGATATCCACTCCAATGCATCAAGGGCTGATGGGTAAGGATGCCACAAGTGTGCAACCCTTCAGTGCTCTTTATGCTCGAAAAGTCCATTTGGCCCTGGCAGACAATGAATCAGGTAGGTTGTCAGCGTGTATCAAAATCACAGAATCAAATGTATCTTCCATGCCATAATCCTGTAAGAAGGAACCCTATCATGTTCAGTACGACAAATATGGGAAGTGTGGAGATCTCCAAGCTGGGCTCCTTTCTTTGCTGAAGGGGCCACCTTCACTCGTCCCTTCAGTTAATCTTTATGAACAAAACTCAGACCGAAAGAGGAACATGCAAAATTCAGTTTGGCCATTAAAGACATGCAAAATTCAGACCGAAAGAGGAACAGAAAAAGGCCTGCATGTCTCAAAATGATCCAAACGTATTGAATGTTCCTACCTGTGAGAGAGAACAGAGGAAAAAAAAAACACTCAAGGTCACGAAATTGTACCCCATGGAAATTCCTTGTTCCGGATGTGCAAGTAGGAATACTCCTGCCACACCAAAGAAAATCACACTTTTCAGTGCACTGTTGAATTTGGTGGTTAGCTCTACAGCTGGATGGATGGATTTCAAAGCTCTTCAGAGGCTTATTATGAAAATTTCCAGAAATCCAAATTGCAGGAGTGTTGGAGCAGCACTACCGGATGTTCAGAAGCTTCGTGGTGTTGCTCGCCAGAGAGGTTGTATATGGCCAGAGCAGTACAAGCTATAATTGCCGCAATACTGATGTTACGCCACTTCTGCATCTCCTCTGCAGCAGCACCCCGCATCACAAAAACCCGTTATTAACCCACTTACCTACATCAACAGATCATCATCTAAGAAGGAAAAACAAAAGAGAGGCATTCTTAAAAGTACAAAACTTTAAGAAACCTCTGTGGGGAAAGGAAGGACTATGGAAATTATTAGTAGACCGACCAGCATCGTCATGTTCGTGGGCTGTGGCGAAGAAGCGAGTGAAGACCGCTGAAGGCCGTGCAGCAGGCGCATGAGACCTCGCAGAAACTCTGAATATGGCGGATGAAATCAGGGAATTCGATCTCAGAAAACCCGCCATGGCTGATGAGCAGCTCAAGTTCTACTACTTTTATGTCGTTTGTGCCTGTCACAATGTTTCAAGTTTCAACCCTTCTTCTTCTTCCTTGTCTACTTCATCATCTTCCCCTCATCTGGCATTAGATGGAATAGAAAGAGAGTTTAGCACAGAATTGGAATTTGGTTTTTCTCTTCTCCAGTCCTACGAGTGTAGGACTAGAAAAGGACTAGGCTAGAGAGCAATGTTTTATTTAGGAATTTTTTTCTGCAGCCAAAGTGGCAATCCTCCATTGGAAGGTGTAGAAAAAAGTGGCAATTAACCCGAGGAAGTTTAAGCCAAAACTAGGTATAAAATAACAACTATGAAATACAAAATTTTAATCATCCTACTAGCTATATTTTTTTGCTACATGCAGAAAACCAAATACTACAATATGTTCCCTAGGTTCTCAATGTGTTCCCCAAGGGTGTTCCCAATAGCACCTCAGTTGAATCTCATATGTTTTGCCCAAAATCCTCCCCTTCTCACCTATATAGCTGGGCCAAAGGAAAGGCACTCTATCTTTCTATAGAATCATCTATTGTGGAGAGCTTCCATAGTTTCAACTTTTTTTTGTGATGGGCCAATCAAATTGGCTCATTGCCACCAAAAAAAAAAGGTTGAACTTGTTAGGCAACCCCAACTAATTAATATGAAACAGAATAAGTTCAAGTTGGTAATTGGAACCCTAAAAGCATGTGCATCGTCTTTTAATTTTAGATTTTTAACTTCACCTTTTGGCGAAATTTTGCCAGTATAGAAAAGGCAGTTTGGTCTTGATTCTGACTCCTAGCTTGCCCCATGGTCTCATCTTGCTCCATTCTGGTTCCTAGAGCTGGAATTGGCCAAACCCTGCACTGTCCAGGCCTTAACAGCAGTTAGGACTAACAGAATCAACAAGGCTTGCCCCTTAGGGCTACAGCCACATTGATTGGACTAATTCAACATGGAATTAGTCCATTAAAGGGGAGAATAAAGACCTGCAGCTGTTATCGTAAAGCACTTGGTAAACATTTGTAGTGTATGCAGAGGGCACCTTATATCCATCAACTTCGCTCCTAAAAATTGGGAGGGATATTATGCCTACTCAAAGATGGGAGGAAAATTATGCCTACTTGTAGGTGTAAGAACCCTCCCACTACTGAGGAATAGGTATAAGAACCTTACCATTCATACACCTTTCGATCTATATAGGTTTGATTCATGATAAATTTTGCCTTGTGTGTTACGATAGGTAAAGCCCTAGGGTGAGGGACATTCCCAAAATGTGGGGTCGAACTTGGCTATTGCCTTGTCCTAGGCCCCTTATTTTGAGAATGCCCCCACCCTAGGGCGTTACCCTACACTTAAAACTCTGGGGGCTTACAAGGTGAAGGGTTGTAAAAGTAAAATTAAGGCACAATTGAACAAACTGACTACCATATTCTGGTCTTTCTCTTCTTTTTACAATATTCTCTTCATTTGTGGGACCATGTTATACATCCATGCAAAAGTATATGCTAAGTAGAGGATTCTAAGCAATAAATTAAGGCACAGTTGATTGAGCTAACTATTAAGTGTCATCTTCTTCTTTTCACTTGCGGGACCATCTTAGAAATCCATGCAAAAGTATTATTAATATATACAAAACATACTATTTTTTGAGTTGTGAAACTGATAACCCCAAAAAGGCAGAAGAGGGTTTTCCAATCGGTGCAAGACCACACTAGGTAGCTAGTGGTTTTACTTAGACTAGGTATGCATGTCATAAGTGGCGTCAATACACTTTTGTCTACTTGTTCCATGTAAGTATATTGGGGGTTATATATGAGGTTCATCTGTAGGGTAAAAGTCACTGGGTAGGTGCATTCTCAAAATAAGAGGCCTAGCAAGAGGGGTAGTGAAGTCTTGGCCTTCATTTTGGGGATGTTTGCCACTGGTGGGCTTTACCCAGCAAGAAGCTCAATACGAA
>Ga0209611_10003983_pt1 | contig 25372 bp, 21 predicted proteins | sample S1TSphgellanicum_3_FD_187693 | JGI IMG/M metagenome (GOLD analysis project Ga0209611, IMG submission 187693) | Host-associated microbial communities from peat moss isolated from Minnesota, USA - S1T2_Fc - Sphagnum magellanicum MG (SPAdes) (version 2) | ecosystem: Host-associated > Plants > Peat...
AAAATAATTCAAAGGGCAAAAAAAGAAAAAAAAAAAAAAACCAATGAAAAGGCTCAAACCTTTGGCTACAATAAATGTAGATAATACTAATGAATGTATATTTAAAAAATGAAACCATCACAAACTTAATATCCAAAAATTTAATTTCATGAAAATCGTGCAAAGTTCATTCATTCATATGTTTTTAATTTTGCACAGATATTATCATGCATTAAAAACATGTCTAACACGCAAATAAATGTGTTAATGGATGAAGTACAAACCTATGTATAAAAACTTTGCATCATCCTATATATTTGTGTGTCAAACATGTTTTCAACACACAATCCCTTTGTGAAAAATGTTCAAACTAATGAATGAACAAATTTCAAACAACATTCATTATTAAATCATTAAATGCAAAATTTGTTATGAAATAAGTGAAAGTGTAGTTATGGTACCAAGCTTGAAGCACCTTGAAAGTTGTCTTGCAACAAAAGAAGATTAAAAGGCCACATTGTTATATTATGGTTCATATAAAAAATTTGCTACAAATATGTCATTATTAAAAAAATTCAAGTCCATTTGCAAGTCCTTTTATTGTTTTAAAGCACTAATTTCAATGTTTGCAAAATGTTTTTGGATATTTTTCATTCATTAGATTGATTTCAAAATTTTAAAATATATATATACCAATACATTGAAAATAACATTATGTACAAGTAATTCCATTTGGAGTTCTTTTTTTTCATAAAAATATTAGATACATAGATAAAGGTTATCCGCTTTGTGTCTTACGTCCAGAATGCAGCTTGTATCTACATGACAATTGACTTCAATTCAATTAATTGTTAAGATTTCGAGCAAATGGTGGATATACCTTGCATGGGTTCTCATTTTCCTTACAATTGGTTGTTGGAATTATAGGAGACCTAGTTAGTAACTCACTTTGAAGATGGTACCAAGGGTTTTTACATTCCATTTGTATGTGTATTGAACTAATTATTTACTAATATTTGTTGGATAATATAATTGTTATAATTAACACTACATCATTTTATGAATTTTGTAAGGTAGTTATAATGGTTATTATCCATAGGAAGATTTAACCATTTTTGGTTATTTTGGAACCATATATGGGAATTTGGCAAAAACATTTCTTTAAATTTTTTTCTAACAATGGAACTATCCAATATGGTTTTATTTTTGAATTTTGTATTTTCCATTATGTTTGTTGGTGGAATTTTGCTACTGAATTTGGCCATAATTCTACATTAGGTCACAATGATTTTTTTATGGAGTTTTCAAAATTTTATGTAATGTCATATTTCCAAGGTCATGTAATTTTTAATAGTGGCCAAGCCTTTTGGAGGCATTGATCAATCATAGTGGGTGAGGTCATATATCAATTGGTGAATAAGATTTTGTGTTTTCAATTTTGAAATGAATTTTATGCTCATTATCCCGCTCTCAATTTGACATTGTAGTTAAAGGAGGGTGTGAAGTAGTGGTGCATGCTATTATGATAGTCTTTGATGTTCACTCTAATTGTGTGGTGCTACAAGTACATACATTTATAAATGTCTTTAACATTGTTTTTCACAAGGTTATATTCTAGGAGCTCCGTGTATTAGGTAATCCGTTGTCCAATTCATCATTTTCATCCATTCCTTTTATAATTTGGAGTTTGCACTCTACTTTAATCATCATTCATTTTTGGGAGACTTGACCATTATCCATTCTTCCATTAGAAGTTCCCGTGATGTTGATAACTAAAGACATTTTTGGTAATACAAGTACCAAAATTACACCTAATTCAGTAAAAGAGGTTTCATCCATTTTAATAATTGCAAAGAGACGTAATGGTGTTCCTACCTATAAAAAATTTAATATATTATCATTATTTGCCTCCAAAAAATGGGGGTTAATGGGGGATGTACAAATGATGAATATTATATTAGGCCCAAGGGTGGCAATGGATCTTCAACTAGATGAGGTTGTCATTTAGGAGGAGTAAATGGTAGGTGGATGCACCAATCTTGATTGCACCTCGTTGGGATTTGGAATTCCATGTTCATTCTAATGCATCTAATTTAGTTATGGGAACAATGTTGGCTCATAACATTGTGAATAAATGCAATCAACAAATTAATTATGTTTCTTGATTCCTTAATAGAGCCAAACAAAATTATACATATAGTAAACATGAAACATTAATTATGGTGTATAACTTGCACAAATTTTAGGTATTATTTTTAAAATAAAAATAAAAATCTATGTAGAGAATATTTAATCCAAAAATTACAAATTTCAAGGGGAATTGCCCAATGGCCTCTCTTATTTTTTGAGTAATGATTTTTTGGTAGTATATAAGCTTAGATGATCCCACTTGGTAGTTGTTGCCCTCAATTTCTTGGTTACTAACCTCTACAAATGAACCATGAATATTAGATTAAATATTTGATGCCACATTTTTCACTTATAATTGATTTGGCTACGAGAGAAATATGATTCTATGCACTAAAAACTTTCTTGCTCACTTCACTATTGAACATAATAAGAAACTTATCTTGAAAGCCATGTTGTTCACTTTTGTTGAAAGACAATTCTACTGAATGGGACATGACCAAATTTTGTGAAATTGCCTTCAACCAAATTAAACTTAGGCAACCAAATTAAACTTAATTGATACTACAAAAAATGCACAAAGGAACATGAAGAGGTCACTTTATCACTTAAATTGAAAAAAAATTAATGCAAAATATTGATGATGTATGCTTTATTGAAACATTTTCAACTGTTGTCATATTTATGATGATTGCCAAAAGATTGGGAACCTAATCACATCAAACATAGCCAAATTGATAACCATGTTACCTATAAAACCATTTATGAAATTGGGTTTGGATTTCACACAACCCATTCAACTAATCAAAAAATATACAAACAACAAATGCATATTAGTAGTTACCAACAATGTTACCAAATGGGTTGAAATTAGATCCTTAAAGACTTACAGAACAACTATTATAATAAAATTCATTTGTAAAATCATCCTCAAATTTAATTTGGATGTCCATTTATTTTGGTAAATGATCAAGGGGTTCATTTCATCACTTACTTCATCCAAATTTTGATTACTCATTTTTTATTTTGGCATACTAGTTTTGCCACCTATTATCCATAAAAGAATGTTCAAGCTAAATCCAACAACAACACCATTGGAACTTGATGAAATTTATCAATAAAAAATGCAATGACTAGGATGAACACTTGCATATCGTTCTTATGCTTACCAAACTACATTCAAGGTGACCCATGGGCCATACACCCTTTCAATTGGTGTATGGATTTCATTCATTTATGCCTATTGAATATTTATTGCCTATTAAACTCAAAGGTACAAAATTTTCTACCAAACCTATTAGAGTACTCATTTTTATAATTATTGAACTAGAAAAATAAAATAATAACAAGGAAAAGGCAGTTAACATTTTAGGACAAAAATAATGGAATCATGCAATTTGGGCTACAAACATGTTATGGAGTAGACACAAATGGTTGAAACAAAAGTAAGAACAAACATTCTCCATAGCCATGGCTAGTATGTCCACAATATCCATAAAAAACCCAAGAAAACGAGTCTAAAGGTGCTACCAAAATTGGAGTTTTTTTCAAAAACTAAAGTCACAATTGCCTTTTTTTTTGTTTGAAACCCATGTGGGAAAAGGTTGAGTTACATTTTCATAGTTGATGTTGCAACTCCTTTAAATGATCAAAGTGTTGTCACATTCAAAAAATATTTTCAACTATATTTAGTATTGGAGGTGTATGTAATGAATTCAATAAGAGTTGAAGCTAAGTGATAATCAATTCATTCAATTCCCATGGTATATTGTGCCCCATTATTGAAATAATCAAATGTTTGTTTTTTGTTTTTCCCTCTTGTCCATTACTTAAAGCAAATGATCTATTGCCACTTTTTTTTTTTCCAAGTGTTCATGTTCGATAGTGACTTCATCAACACCTTTGCTTACGTTGTGTTATGTCAATAGCTCCTCAACACATTTTGCTTAGCTATGAGCAAACATACTTGATGGCATAATGAAAAATGTTAAGATGCAACAAAAATGTTGATTTAATTTTATAATGTTTAAACTTTTGTAATCGTGTAGAACTTTCCTACAAGATAAAATATTCATAGTGTTTAAGTTTTTGTGATTATGCATTTATTTATTGTAAGAATTCTACTACTCACTCTAGTCCACAAAATTAAAATTGTTGGTTTGATGTCCACAATAGGTTTGCCAAATGTAGAACCACTCATCAAAATGACTAAATGGAATTTATCAATTGTGTTTTTACCCACTGGCCTTTATCGATCTAATTCGATAGGTAATTAAAAACATTTGCAACTCCAAGTTGACTAAGGACTTAATGTTTGTTCTATCACATATTTTCCACATATAGAAAAAAATAATGTTATAGGATCGATTACAACAACATTAATTGTAGAAGAAAAATAAAACAACATAAAACAATCAAATCTAATAGATAAACCATTTTATTACCAAATAGTTAAATATGCAATTTTTTTCTTATTTAGTGTATACTCAAACATCAAAATTATCAAAAGTGTTGCTCCCTAAAACAACCATGTAAACTTCCTTAAAATATTCATTAAAAAAAAACATTCACCTTTTTGAAAAACTAGTGAAAGGATTCCATAATGTTAGGTGCATTTGTGAAGATGGTTGGTAGTTGGTACCTCCATGACAATATTGTTGATGACTCTTTCAAAGGTCATTGTCATAAACGATTAATGTTATGTTGAACTTGATTTCTTAAAAATTGCAAATTCAGTAAACCAATGGTTATCAAAGGCACAAAATTAAAAATTAAAAACGTTTAATTTGGCTTTTAACAACAAGCACCCACTTCATTTGGCCATTGCCAAAGTTGACAAAAAAATCACAATCAACACCCCAAAATTCAGTCACTACCAAAGCTCACAAAAGAATCATTAGTGCCCTCTTATTTTCACCATGATTGATTCTCACAAAAACTCAAAAGTGCCCCAAATTTTGGCCATTGCCAAAGCTCACAAAAAATCATAAGCACCCCATGTTTTGTCGATTGCAAAAACTCACAAGTCATCAAATTTTTTTTGTAAAGAACACACATTTTTGTTAAAGGTAAAAAAATCTACCTAGATTAGTTATTCTTATGAGCCTTCTAATAACTAAGTAATTATTAGTGGTATATCACTTACCATCCTTTAGTTTATTTTAAGGATGAAGTCGTTAGGTTAATTAGCCCATGGAAATGGGTGATTGATATTTGTTTACCAATCAAGTAGGAAGGATTTGTGTAAGGATTAGGATAAGGGGACTTACTTTCAAGCTTGTGCTCTTCTTAAACTTGACAAACCATTACACTCAACAAGCTTGATGCTTCCTGCACTTCGCAAGCACCAAACTAAGGGTGTTGTTCCCACAGAGCTCAAGACCACATTGCCATTCTAACATCCTCTCACATTATTCACCAAAAAATTCAACTGTTTTTTTTCCCCTTCATTCAACAATTGTACCCTCCATACATATCTAACCATTTTTGTTTGGGGACCAATAACCTGTTCTGTGACACCACAGGGTCTGATGATTTGGAAATGATGAGTCATAGTATCTTTTTTTTTGGAGGTCCTTCTGCTTATCCATTTACGTTACTGTGCAAATGGAATTACAAGCTATTTTTCAAGAAAAAAACACAATATTCATGCACATAAAAGAACCCAATGTCAAACCGTGCAATTGAAAAATTCTTTTTGGTTAAAGAGATTGGTTTAAGAATTTTTTATATCCATTCATTGCTGTTTGGAAGGAATGATTATTGCCTTCATGTTTGCTAGTAGTATCTTACCTTCCTGGAGTAAAGATACTTGTGCACCTTGAAGGCATGGTTTGTTGTTACTTTGGAAGGTTTCTATCATCCAAGGGGTTTCTGGTAGCTTGTTGTGAGCTTCCAATGGTAGCCTTGACTGTGAAATTGTGGTTCTCCCCCTCTCCTTGGCAACCCAGTGTTGTCTTCTACCCTGCTTTCTGATGTCCTCAATTCAATGTGGTCTTTGTGAAGGTAAGGCGTTGCTGAGCTTTCCCAGGTATGAGTTATGTATGAGGCTATCCATGTCCAGCATGTGCACCTGCTGCAATACAATAATTATTCTCTTAACCATTGAAATTCCATCAGGCCCAAAGCATGATGATCAACCAATTGAGCAACTAGCTTGTATGAGCAATTATGTGGAAGCATTTTACCTTTACCACTTTATTCTTTGTCCAAAAACTGCTGCCAGTAAAGAGGCCTGTTTTCAGACATCCAAGATGATGGGGTCATCTGTTTCTCTTCTTGTCACTTACAGTTTCAAAATATGTATGGGTTTAGTGACACCCTACATGGAACACAAAATGTTGGCAACCCCTGCTCTGTTAAAAGAAATGAAATGCTCCAAAGAATGTCATGAAGAGAAGACATGTACCTCATCAACAAAGTGATCACCTGAGACAAATTTTGCCACAGCTTGATCTGCGTATCTGTTTAGAACCTGACCCTGCAAAACAACTTACATACCAACCACAGTATGAATTTCAGAAAGTACAAAAATAGAGATATGGCACCGACCAAGTTATCAAATAGTCAGACTGAATCCAAAAGCAAATTATGGGACTTGGGGAGGCATCATATCTATGAATGTTGCCTAGAAAAGTCTGGAGTAACACTTAGTGTAACTCTAGAGTCTGTTAGTTGCAGCAAAACAAAAAGATTAACACAACAAGATGAGTGTGTGTGGTCATAACCTTATGAGTGTTAGTCACAGAGCATCACCTTAGTCATAAATACAGTGACAAATTGCCATGACTACCCACTGACTTCATCAGCAAGCATTAAGACTAAGGAATAGACAGGCATATAAAGGGTATAAATGATAGAAACCCATGCAAAAAATGACCCTATTCATCCTTGCTGCAACTTATGAGTGGTTTTCATTTTGCAGGGTTTCATCATCTGCCTCATCTTCGTGAAAATAACTTCCTCACCCTATTGAGACACATTTGCAGCAGCCAAAAATGTAGTTCCACTTACAGTCACCAGAACAATAGAAGTCCTTCAGCACACAGACCCCCCAGCCTCAAACATGACATCATAATTGTCATTAAGAATCCAAAAAGTTCTGGTTTGTTGTAGTGCCAGGCTGACTCCATCCAATCCAGACTCTAGGTTATGCATTTCTGGAACAAGATCAAGAAAGAACTACCTGAACAGTTTCTTTTCTTTTTGTGGGCTTCTACTTTCAGAAGAGGAAAATATTCCTCTGCTTCCAAATCAAACTCAGTAGCAAAGGTGTGACTATGCCCTACCCACTTCAACCCTGCTCAGCTGTTTGGCTTACTTTACTTCTCCCCTTGCTGTTTGGTTCCTTTCACAGTTGTCAGCCCCAGTATAACTGGTAAGAACTCTTGCCATAACCCTCCTGTTACAGTTTCTGGTTCATCTGCTGTAACTTCAGTCAGCTACAAAAGAGTCAAATCTCAACTCCCAAAACACTATGCACACTGTGGAACCAGATCACTCAACTTCTTGTCACATCCCAAAGTAGAGCTAAGAGGGTCTCCACAGAGGCAAGTCATCAAAAAATCCAGGTGCTGGAAAAGGCATACATCGCTTGCTCAATGTCTACACATAGTTCATAACTCCTTTGCATCCAAAACCAGACAAAACGACCCTTCTGGAGTCCAATCATATGAGAGCTACATTTCAACTTCCAAAAGGTTCCTAATTGTAGATTGCAATACTGAATTTTGGGATACATAACCAAACAGTTTTTTATTCTTTATTTCTGATGTTCTAAGGTTGAGTCTTGATGTTGCTCACCTCACACTCATAGACCTTGTTTTCTTTGGATTTTAGTCCAAGGCCAAGAGCAATACTGAGGTCGAGCCTAGCATTTTCTTCTCACATATTATGTCTGTAAGCAGGCATGAAGCTCCACACCTGTTCTTGCCCTACAAATCCTGACCCCATCATCCCCACTGCCATGCCATTGTCCTGCAACCCAAAAAAAAAAAAGAACCAGTTCAAATGCTTGAAGCCAAATAAATCACCAAACATGTGCAAAACACAACCAATATAGTTATCACAACCGAGAGAATTGCTTTCCTGGGACTACATTACTCTGAAGCACCACCTGGGAGATGATTGCAAAGTGTGACAGTTAACAGTTTGTGATTCAACTGTTGCATCAATCATAGCTAACAGGGGTGAGCTTCTCCAGAACTGGATACACCACAACTGGCCAAAATGTACGGCTGTGATTCATGAACAATGACTTTTACTTGCAAGAAAGAAATCACCCAACCCTAGACGCAATTGACTAGTAACGGAGCAACACGAAATCTTTCACAAGAGTCGCCCTTCCTCATCCTAAAAGATTCCAACGACGAGGACATGTGGAGAGCAAAAGAAAAGAAATTTATTTTACGGGTGAGCAAATTTGTTCTTGGAATCCTCCAATGCACCAACCTCCATCCAACTTGTCGACTATGCACATTTTCACTAACACTCCCTCCTCACATTCAACAAAAAAAATCCAAAGCAGAGAAAGACAAAAAAAGAATCCAAACCTTGAGGCCACCTTTGATCTTGGCGTCTGCGACGCAACTGGAATTGCTTGTACGTACTCGATTGCACGCCCCCGATCTTCATCTTCTTCCGCGCACACTCTCTCTCCCTCCCTCTCCCTCCCCCACACACTCTCGCGCACGACATACGAACGCACAAAACCCTAATTTCTCGGAGCCTGGAACCCTAATATTTCTTGGGTTTTCCGCCTCGAAAAAACTAGTTTCTTGGATGCTCCGCCCGAAAAAAAAAGGGACTAATTTCTTGGTTTCTCCACCAGAAACAAAAATAATTTCTTGGGGCTTCCGCCAGCACAGGAGCGACGTGGCCTCTTCTGGTGCCAGGAAGAAGAAGGCAACTCTAGCCCCGTCAGAGATTTTTTTTAATTAAAAAAATTATTTATTTATTTATTTATATTTTTTTCTGGGGGCGAAATTTGGCATTTTTTTGGACCTGCAAAATATGATTTCGGCACAAACAAAGGATTTTTGTGAAAAAAGGACTAATTAGCTAGATTTTGAAATTAAAAAAAAAGGGCCATATTTCTACAGCAGCTGCCAGTAGGTAGCCAAACTACAACATGAATCTTAGAAAATTTCTAGTTTCACATCTGGACTATAGCCATATTTAACTAAATTCAGTTGTGAATGATCGCCAGTTTGGCTACATCACAAAACTGCACCAAAAAGAAAAAGGAAAACCCTGCACGGTCAGAGGAGATAAAACTCAAAAAAGAAAAAGAAAAATCTGGTCTATAGCTATATTTAGCTAAATTCAGTTGTGGATGATCGCCAGTTTGGCTACATCACAAAATTTCACAAAAAAAGAAAGAAAATCCTGCACGTCTAGATGAGATAAAACTCAAAAAGAAAAAGAAAAAATGGTGTATAGCCATATTTAGCTAAATTTAGCTATGGATGGTCGCCAGTTTGTCCACGTCACAAAATTGCACCCAAAAAAAAAAAAAAAAAACCCTGCCCGGTCAGATGAGATAAAACTTAAAAAGAAAAAATATATATTTATAAAAAAAAAAAACCCCAGCGGCGATGATGATGGGCTTTGAGCCACCCGATTTGCATAAGAGCGCCCGGACTATCGCTGTCGATGTATCTGACTCAATTCCCGCTTCTTTACGCTGACGTTCTAGACCGTGTGCTCACTCTCCGGGTGATGCGTTTCCTTGTTAGCCACATGTTGGTGTTCGTCCGCCCCTGCGAGTCCTCTCTCTCTCTCTCGTCGCGCTCTCGTTGTTATGTTTTTGCCAAGAGACAATTGAAGCGCTACTACTATGTCTGTGTTATGGAAGAAATCTTCAGTTTCTATAGTGAAGTTTCATCATAGAGAACAAATTTTGTGATTTCGGCATTGGAAGGAATCATCTGACGAGAGGATTTTGTACAGTTTTGGTTGTGGATCGCTCTTGAGGTTCTGTAATTGAGAGAGAGAGAGAGAGAGAGAGAGAGAGAGAACCAGCCATGGCTACTGCTGTAATGAGCTCCAATTCGATGCGTACATGGGGAGGAGCTCAAGAGCTGCAGTATCATCGGAGTGCTACTAGATTCCCGGTGGTGCGGACGACGAGTTTGAACGGTATGCCGCTTTGCTCCAAACCTCAATGCAAACCGCGCTTGCTACAACCTGGACCTTTCTCGGTGAATGCTTCGAGTGAGGAGAGAGGGGAGGCGGAGGGCGGAATTGCGAAGGAGGAGGCGACGAGCAGTACTACTACTAGTAGGACGACCAGCGGAAAACAACAGGTGCGCGATTTTTGACATTGTTAAGGTACAAAACTTCGTTTGTTACATGGAAACAGTGATGTGAGAATGGCGGTAATCGCAACTGGATATGGCAGGTGTGATGTACGACTGGATAATGCAAATGTGTTTGCCAATTTTATCAAATGCTCCTCCCTTCTTGTTCAGAGGAAATCACATGATTGAGCAGAAAAGTCAGACTCTGAAATGCTGATGGGGAATTATGCTTGATCAATGACTAGAAAAGTAGAATACATTGGCATGAGCTTTTTCCAGATCAGAATGCATTCCAAATTCAGGCACATTCCGAATCTCTTACTGTGCACATCCTTAAAATCCTATAGCATCTCTGTGGGATTCCTCCCCAAGAAAAAGATGCAGTGGTGATCAAGAGACCATCTTTGTGATATCAAATGTTAAAATTAGGGGCCAATATATTATGTCGAAATTGGAACCTCCTGCTGTCAGTCCTTGTCCATCAGTCATCAGAATAGACTATGACTAGAAAAGTAGAATACATTTGGCATGAACTTTTTTCTGGATCAAAATGCAAAATTTGTGCACATTCTAAATCTCTTTCTGTGCACAGATCCTATAGCATCTCTATGAGATTCCACTCTAAGGAAAAGATGCAGTGGTGATCAAGAGTTTGTCTTTGTGATACCAAATGTTATAGATTGGGTCCCTAGATATTATGTCAAAATTGGAACCTCCTCCTGTCAGTCCTTGTCCATCAGTCATTAGAATTTAGAAGTGCAGCTTCTTCTATCCTACAAAACCTAACTTTTTGAAAAGCTTTGGAGTCCAGGTAGCACTGAGCTTGGAGGATGTGAATCCAGTGGGACTTGGTCGAAGATCGCGTCAACTGTTTGATAATGTATGGCGTCGCTTGACAGATTTAGGTCAGCTGACAAGCTCAACCAGAGTAACAGATGATTATGAGTATGAGAATGTGGTCATTGGAGGACCCATGTGTGATTTCACCACTCCCAATGCTGAGCTTACCACAGTACTAGTTGCTGGTGCTACTGGCCGTGTTGGTCGCATTCTTGTCCGGAAACTGCAGCTTCGTGGCTACAAAGTCAAGGTATGTCAGTCCAAAGTCAAGGTATGTCAGTCCAGAAGTAAACCATACAGTTCCTTTTGCAGATGCTCTTTTTTTGGGACACCTTCAAATTCTGATATGAAAAATTCAGTATCGAACAGGCCCTAGTGAGGAAGGCTGATGAGGAGACCCTGGAGATGCTTCCGCGCTCAGTTCAAATCGTTGTTGGGGATTTAGGAGAGCCTGCAACATTGAAAGCTGCTGTTGAGGGCTGCAACAAAGTGATATTTTGTGCAACAGCCCGTTCCTCAATCACTGGAGATTTGTCCAGAGTCGATCATGGAGGGGTTTACAACCTATCCAAAGCATTTCAGGTTTGTCAAGTATAATAGTCAATTGGCAGAGCAATCTAGTTGGACAGGGACTGTAACAGGCAATTCTTGGAGACTCCCTGTCTTTTCCTGTCCTAAGTGTTTGCAATCTCTCTGCATTTAGGATTACAATCACAAACTAGCACAATTACGGGCAGGACGCAGCAGCAAGAGCAAACTCCTGTTGGCTAAATTCAGCCAATCAAATGGAGTGGACGGTTGGGAACTGCGGGAAGGGACTTACTTTGTAGATGAGATAACAGGCAAGTATGATGGAGGCATGGATGCTCAGCTTGAAATTGCAGAAGATGGCAACGCCATATTCTCAGGTCTGTGCTTCTGGCAAGAAAATCCATACCTTGTCACATGCATCTTCTAGCTGGTTTGTAGCATTGTCTTGATGAGTTTGTCACTGATAGACTTTTGATGTGATTTTTGTTTCAGGTTATGTGTTCACGAGAGGTGGTTATGTTGAGTTGGTAAAGCGGCTCTCTCTTCCTCCTGGCCTCACCCTTGACAGGTAGAGATTGCTGATGGTCTTTGCATAGTATTTAGGTTGTAGCAGAGATGTGATTGTTGTTTCAGATGTTAATATGAAGATGATAACAGCATCTGATCCCTTTATGACTACCAATTCTCAGGATTTATCAAATAGGAGGTCATTACTGTTCACATCTCCTAGATATCACATTTATGCCATAGACAACACTCACAGATTATCTTTCATGTTGCCAGGTATGAGGGGTTGGTGTTGTCAGTTTGCGGGGATGGCAAGACTTATTCACTCCTCCTAGAGACTGATTCAACTGAGAATGATTCAACATCCAGGCTCTATGTTGCACGTTTTCCTACACGACTTGGATACAGCAGGGTCTTTTCCTTTGCCCTCCATCATTGACATATCACTTTTAATGCTGGAACACTCAAGTGAGATCACAGAGTTGAGAAACTGTATTCACAATAATGTTAGTCGATCAATTCAATTAGCTACCTGGATCACTTCACTATCAAAGTAAGGTGAAAGTTTATGGTCAACTTTTGTGTGTCAGAGGCACATCAATGCATAAATGCAGGACTGCCACCTGATTTGTCATCTTGTTCATAAGAGCTACCTTTAAGCTTTGAGTCACCTTCAATCATTGTTTTGTGTGTTGCAGGTTAGGATACCCTTTTCCACATTTCGACCTATGAATCCAGAAGACCCACCACTTGACCCCTTTCTTGTACGCACCCTTGCAATTCGGTTTGAGCCCCGGCGGCAGGTGGGTTAAAGTTCTGAAATATTTTTTACTGTATCACACTTTTTAAGCCCACTTCGTCTTCGTTTGTCTACTCCCTTTTGTCTGTTATGTTCTGTTCTTTCTTCCTGATGTGTGTCTGCTTTGTTTTTTTGTTTTTGCCCTCTATGTTTTCTCTGTGTTTTCCTTTCTGTGTCATAGGGTGCTTGCCAGTATCATGACTGAGTCTTCCCATTGCTTCTGTACTTACAACAGAAACTCAGTACACAGGCTAGTGGCCCTACTGTAAGGTGTTGATGAAGTCAATGAATAGTTGTAGATAGATAAGTCAATTTCATACATGCCACTGCTGATGGTCCTTGAACAAGTGAGAGACTGTCACTGCTGTTCATGCTCCTAGTTTCTTTTTGTTCTGTTCTTCCCTTCTGTGTATTTCTTCTTCCCAGTTATTCAGAATTTATCTGGGAGTTTTCCTTAATCATGAGTATGGAGATTTCTCAATACTCATCAGAGTTATTTATTCCTGGAACTTATGCTGAGTGCAGAATGCATCAAATTGCATTGAAGTTCCTATTGTCACAAGGCCAAGTTATGTCTTGTTTCACTCCCTTGAAACTTGGTCTATTGAGTCAAATCAAAGCCCTAAGCATCACATTCTAATAAACATTTTGTGCTACAGAGATCTCCAGCACCTCGTCCATCAACTGCAGGAAATGGAGTCCCAACAGAACGTGAAAACAGCAGCTTTAAGCTAGTCATTGACTACATCAAAGCCTTGCCAGTGAGCTATCTGATTCCCTATCCCTTTTCATACATTCAAAGATTTGAGTTCTGCAATGTTATTGTCACTGGTCACTTTCAATGACCTCAATTTATCTGCTCATTGGTATATCCTTGGAAGAAATGCAAGGTTAATGATTACTTTGTATGCTGTACATGCATTCTGCTTTGTGTCTTGTAGATATTATCACTAAGTCTATTTCAGATGGGAGCATGATGTGATAGTTATGCTGTTGATGCAGGGGGGGCAGGAGACAGATTTTATTTTAGTGTCCTGTTCTGGAGCTGGGATATCATCTGATGGACGGGAAAAGATCCTTAGGGCTAAGCAGGTGTGCTCTTTTTTATATCTGTGCAGTATGCCCTCATAATTTTTCTTAGACAATTTGTTCTGCGAAACCATTCTCCGTAGCCCTCACATTTTGAGGTTCTTGTATTACCAGGCTGGAGAGACTGCACTTCGTAATTCTGGTGTTGGATACACAATTGTGCGACCAGGCCCACTTCAGGTTCGCCTGTGTTTTTGAAAAGTTATTTCTGGCTATTTTGATTATGCCATGCATTTGACTAAGGTCTTGATTTGGTCTTAATGGTCTCAATGCATAGGATCCAGAACATGAGTTGTGTTCTGCTTTTTTATGCATTGGCTCTCTGATTGTTGATTGGACAATCAACATTTTGTTTCCTATGATCTAACTGGTGGGGGGCAAGGTCAGCAGACCATTAGAGATAGGAGCTGAAACAGTTAATATGCATGACATCCTTGAAAGTCCCCTGCAAGTTTAGATCCACTAGGGTATGCACATTTTCCTTGTCATGATTGTTGTAATATATTGAACAGGAGGAGCCAGGAGGTCAACGTGCATTGGTGTTTGACCAAGGAGATCGAATCACTCAGGTGACTGTTATTCTTTCCATACTTCTGAATTCTCTCCTCCATAGATAAAGGAGGGCTCATCCTACTCTCACCATTGCGAATGCAGGTTAACCTACTCAACAGAGAGTCTAGCATCAGTCTGTGGACATTGTTTTATTCCTGTGAGCTTTTATTTGCTCACTTGTGGATGCCTGACACTCATTCTATCTGGACATGCAGAGTATAAGCTGTGCTGATGTGGCAGATGTGTGTGTCAAGGCACTACACAATCCCACAGCTCGCAATAAAAGCTTCGATGTAAGTAATCCATACACCTTCTGTCTCTGGCTGTAGTGTAGAAGAGCAAAGCTCCTGTCTTCACAATGGATTCTCTGTTCACAGTTATGGGAGAAAAAGTCCCCTTTTGGTCTATACCCACTGTAGAAGCTGGTGAAGTCAGTGGGTAAGGCATTGATGGATATGTTGCTATCATATGTACCGTTGATGGTCACTGAACAATTGTGAGACTGTCACTGCTGTTCATACTGCTAGTTCTATTGTTTGTAGTTCAAGTTCATCCCTTCTGTGTTTTTCTTCTTTGCAGTTCTTCAGTCCTTATCTGGAAGTTTTTCACCTTGTCCTGGTTTTCTTAATTGTGAGTATGGAGGCATCTTGATACTCATAAGAGTTACTATAGGAGATAAAGTATATTTTGTCACTTCTAAAACTTTCCCAGAGCTTGAAGTGAAATTTTCCAAGCACAACACCTGAAATATGATGACCAATGCTGTTTCTAGGTCTGTTATGAGTATGCAGCAGAGGAAGGACAAGGTCTCTATGAATTGGTGAGTTTGGGGCCCTTGGTGCAAAGACATGTGTATCTGCTGAACAAGGAATAAGCATAAGCCTAGGCTACTTGAAACAACATCTGACTTATTTGAGATAGGGTGATCACCTGTAGGAACATCATTTGAAACTGAGGATTGCAACATCTTTGCATGGCAACATTGTTGTGGAGTCAGATTTGTTCCAATGTTGTGCTCATGAGGACTATGAGGTAGGCAATGTTTTGATATGTGATGACCACATGATGTGACGGCAGGTGGCGCATTTGCCAGACAAGTCAAATAACTACTTGACTCCAGCGTTAGCAGTTCTTGAAAAAAACACATGACAGCAGGTGTGGAGACCATTCTATGGCCTTTCATGGCTGATGACATTGTTCATCCAGTTTCTGTACAACATATGCTTTAGAGAATGTGGCTCCAAAAAGCTTTGCCAACAGTTTTGAGCATTACATTAGTTTTATGAAAAATGCTGCCACAAAATAGGATCTTCCAGTGTTGGGTCTCTTGACCATATTTGGGCTCTCCCTTTATCTTGATTTTTTCTGAGTGTACCATGAGAACACCACTAGATGCTAAATTTCTTTGATCAACAAAGTTGGTCAACTACCATTTGATCTACTTCTGCTATTGCACCACAAAGGTGATCCATTGGTGAGGAGTCCACCATTTATTGGCACATAACCATCACCAGTGGATTTCTTATGAACTTTTCATCCACTTGTTCATCATCTCCAACATTTTCAGAAGAATCATCTCCTTGTAAGTGACAACCCTATCTCCATTGTTGCTTGATCCCAGAACTGAGTGCTTCAAATCTGAAGGTATAACGTGTACTTGCCTTATTGATAATTTTTGGCAAATTCATGACTTGAACCAATCTTGAGAAATCAGTCTTAGATGGGGAAGGGGGTCTTGCCTGTATGTGTCATGTTAAGTCATGGAAATATTCTGAACGTATATCAATATGCTTCAATGCTTCCTCACCAAGGGCACATCCCAGCAGTAGAACTGCATCCAGTGGATCCCTGTCTTCTTCATTGTGCCTGCGCAGCAGTTCATGTGATCTCACACTCAACTGAAGTGGTGAGACTTCACCTGCGAGGCACATTGGTGTAGGCTCAGCATATGGTACTTGGGAGAGTAAGTGTGCCTCTCTTCCCTGGGAGGTTTGAGCTCTTTTTTAGTATCGTTGTGGATGCCTGTACAGAAAGTGAAGGGCTGTAGAGAGCAGGAGGAATGCATTTGTTTTTCAGGCTTTTGTCTTCTATTCTCTCTTTTTAACTGCACAAAAAAACAATGGTTATTGAAAGCAAGATTTATCTATGAACTTGATGACTGATTTTTTTTCATTGGGTCCATGGCTAACAATCACTGCACTATATTGCAATGTATGTGAAGCTTACAAGAACCTGTCTTGATGTGTGGAGTTTGAGAAGGTAAAATTGACCATGAACCATGAACCATTCCAGTTTCAAGCTTTTTCTGTTCACATAGATTTCCTAGTCAATAAATGTGAAAACTGCCAAAGGTTGTTGCAGTTTTGTTTTGAATTTTCTACAGTCAACAAACAGTACTGTTGTGTTTCAACTTTCCACCCTTCATCAAACAAAATATAAGGGTAATGTTGAGTCCTTGGTCTTCATGACTACGTGACTATGACCTTGATCTAAGGTCCCAAATAGTATTAGTAATCTAATGCCATTTGGTCTAGAATCCCCAGTATTGGTGATGAATTGTAAAAGCAGTCATTTTCTATGTGTTCCCATTGCTCAAAGAAATTCTCACAAATTATTTAACCTCTTGAGTGCTAGCTAACATCACATCTGAGTCTTCCCGTTGCTTCCAGAAAGGCAACAGAAACTCAGGACACAGATTGTGTATAATGGTTTGGCCAAGTTTTTGGGCACATTATTATATGCTTATCTACACCCACTGTTGGGAGCTGATGAACTCAGTGAGTTGTCATGGCAGCTCGTCACTGCCATTCATGATGAAGATGATGGTCTGTCACTTTGTGAGCAACTCTCATGAGGTTATGACTGCACTCATTGCTGTTCGTGAGGAAGGTGATGGTCTGTCACTTTGTGAGCAACTCTCATGAGGTTATCACTGCACTCATTGCCGTGTTACCTTTAATTGTTGTTGTGGAGATTTCTTTGCAACTTCATCAAGCTTGTTTCATTGATTATTGTAGACAGCAATAGGTGTAGGTGTTGACATGATGGTACGAGAAGGAGAAAATTACATAGGAGGAATTACATAGCTTATTTGGAGAACACCTTATACACATCAATAATTCCTACTAAGGAATAACTAGGTGTAATCGGCATCTTGTCAGTGTAATCTTGCTCCTGTTGCCTCATGATCTATGTCCATTTAGGTGTATGATTAGCTTCTTCCTCGCGATGCCTGGGAGCAATCCTGGAACAATTGGGTTCAACTCAGCTTGCTACCTTGTCCTAGCTCCCTTAGTTAAAAAATGTGCCCTCAATGAAGGCTGTAAATGTGCCCTATGGTCCATGCAATCGTGTATTTAAAAAATGCACCATGCATGGAGGTTTTGTATGCGCCTTATGTATGATCCATGGAGTTACTTATCTAAAATATATGCCCTCTATGGAGGCCGCCTTACCATATATATACTGCATTAAAAAGAATGTTTTGAAGCTATTACTATGGTTCCAGTTTCACTGCCATGTGTAATGCATGTTCTGCTGTTACTAGGGTTAAATGTACATGCACACACATATATATGCATCCATCCATCCATCCATAGATATATGAAGCTTGTCCATTTCTTCTTCTACATTATCAGCGATCCCAAGTCAGTTCTTGAGCGGCTGCTTTATAAGATGAACAGATGCTTATAGACTTCAACTCCAATTTGGATCCGTTCAGTTTGGCTTGCATGGGCATATTGTATTGGCAAAGGACGGGGCAATGTCTCTCTCTATTTGTGGACAGAAATCATTTTTTTCATTGTATTCCAGTTCTATAGCTAACCACTCTGGTTTGCTATGTACTAAACTATCCACATCCATCTACCTACCTAGTAGCCACCAGGTGCCTTTCACTCTTACCTGCTACATACTAACCACTTACATTACCGACCTACTTGCCTACTAACCACTCACATTACCTACCTACCAGGTGGCCAAAACACAAATATAGGTGTACAAATATAAAAATCATATCATACATTCCCACATTTTGCGAATGCATTTGGTGAAATTTTCAAATATAGGAATGAATTTCTTTGAATTATGGTGACTGATATGAAATTTATTTTATTCTCACATTTCCCTTTTTGTGCGACACTTCTTGGGAATAAAGCCTCCAAAGACACGCCCACACACAAAGAAGAAAAGCTAAAACCTGGTTCACATGAAATTGGGTTCCAACAATAAATAATCACTACTGTTTTACAGTATATAGCTGACATTTTTTCTTTGCGCATTGGCTTTTTGTCTCATGGTGTTAAGACCTCTGGACATTATTGCTCCTAGATGTGAATACTTGGCAAAAGTGCTAACTTCATGGTTTGGTTAATGCTTCTGGTAAAGGTCATGAGATCTCTGCTCACAGGAGCATTGGCTCACATGTTCATTTGCTCAAAAGAGTTGTTTATAACATAAATCTTTGTGAAGGTCTTTCCAGCTTCACTACTTTCTTTAACGGCTGAAATGCACTCTTAAAGTCTTATTGGTATCTGGCCTTATTAACCACTCAAACATAAGTTGAAATTCCACACAATAGCCTTTCAGTTGCCTGAAAGCCAAGGTGGGTGATAAGACTATGACAACGGAATCCCAATGTCCATACCTGTGCAGCTGCATTGGACAGAAAATGGAAGCATTTGAGGTCACCTTAAAAAGCTGGCAGTAACCACTCACAGCCCACTTGTCTCTGGTATTACTCATCAAGAAAAGTTCTTGGTTTGACGGAGATGTTCAAGAGTGCGTGCAAGCCCAAATTGTCTCACTGCTGCATATCCTTTCCGAAACCCTTCCCCATATACTGGTGATGAATCTGTCTCAATCTGATGGAGATAAAATTCACCCAGGCGAGCTTGGATTGCATCATGATCTTGACTCCTTTTTGATGCCAAAGAAAAGACAGATTTTTTGCTACGCATATTCTCAAGCTCACCCGTTAGCCATATGTGTGCCATAACTTGAGAAATGCCCTCGTCAACATCACTCGGTAGATTTGAAAATCCCCCTGCATGTGAAGAGGTTGGTTTCAATCACTTATCTATAATCTAATTAACTGAGTTAATCTCTAGATCAGAAGATATTGGCTCATCATAACCCCCTTCCAGAGAGAACCACTTTGCCATTTTCACACCAAAAACAGACAGGATGCTCTGCAGATACATGCATACAAAGACGCTTATTATGGCTACAGAAAAAGGAACAGGATCAGTTTTGCAGATTTTGCAGGGATGGACACTGATTCACAAAAGTGCAGAAAACCACTATGCTTGAAAGTCTTTCTCTAAAGCACAATAGTTACAGGAAATGTAACTTTCTATTATGCCATGACCTCAAATTTCCTGACATGGATGAAATGGGATGCATGGAAAAGGACACTCCTAGAAATCCATGCAGAAAAGAGAACAATTTAGATCAGTAGGTACCATCAAGACGAAGCCATGCATGCATAAGCTCATGAGCCAGGATTGACCCGGTCAACAACCTGCAAATAGCACATTCATAAATCAGCACAAATTATTTACAGTTTGAGCTTTAGGTTAGGGAATTGGATGTAATATGAAGAAAACAGTACATTGATGTTTATCCATAGACCTCTTAAAGGGTAACCCAATCATCCTTACTTCACATTGTGACTTTCAAAAAGCAATAGGAGTCGCCTGATGTGGTCCCCCTATCATAATTCTTACACAACAAATGTGTGTGATATCTTTTACCTGGTCAGACCATACAGTACAAGGATCGCAGTGACTTCACAGTGTCGCTCTTGCTTTTGAGGTTGTGTAAACAAAGATACAGGTGTCCTTGGCGTCCTCCCAAAGATCTGTCCAGAAATATTGCCACATAGTGCATTGAGATAGAGTATCCATTACCAGACTCATGCTTAGAATACAATCACAAACAGCAATTATTCTCAGACAAAATTTTACACTGCAGGCCACTTGACGTATATAGCCATATGGGATGCCAGTATAACATTCTGCCAGAACTAAGTAGTACACACTAAAATAAGTTATAACCTGTCATCACCAACACTAATGAAAAATATGTGCGAAGTTGGGAAGGACCTCAATGGCTCAAACTCAATATCTGATTGTTGGTAATCCAACAGCAGAGGGTATGGGAAAAAGCTTGTTAGGTTGCATAAGAGATTTGAAAGTCTTGCAGTTCACAGTATGATCTTGTACATAAAGGATTGTACAGTTTTCAATCATATAGGATGAGAGAAATATGTTTACAAATATTTGTCAGAGGCAATTATGAGATCAATGAGTATGCCTGGTTGCCTGTGTGAAGATGGCCTAATGTTCTTGCAACAGCATCGACAACTAAGGCAACAGGGATGAGTATGGGACTCACAGTGGTAATTGTTTGCTCTTGTGAGACACATAAACCTCGTGTCTCTGCTGTATGTGCATGGCCCTGGTAAAAGCAACCAATAAACCAACATCCATGAACATTGATGGCTCATTGTACCCAGTGAACCAAAGCCTGTGATAGTGAAAGCTTCAGTGCTAGATCCTATAGGTCTCTTGTCTATTCCATAACTTAATAGTCCCAAAGACGAGTTCATTTTCACTGTAAACTTATGACCCACAAGCATAGGTTCCAGATTCTTCAATTTTGTACTTTTAACACTGTGCCTATGACACAGTTATGGCAATGCTGTATATTTCTTCTCTACTACGGCTGGAGAGCAGTGGTCTTGAGCAACTGATTGAGGATTTGGTAACCTAGCATGTAAAAGAAACTCACAGTTTTCTCGCTCTCAAGGGCAGTATTAAGGGCTGATCGCTCCACCAGATGCATAGATATGTCCTGGTGAATCTTCAGGCCTTGTTTTTCATAAAACTTTAGAACATCATGGTAAAGAGGTTGGCATGCTTTGGTGTCCAAAATTGCAGTCTCATGGCATTCTGGGCATAGCGTCCGCCCATCTTCCAGTCTAGCATACTGTACATCTGTAGCCTGCAACAAAATACAGGACTCCTACCCTCATCAAAACCATCTTGCCTGTATACATCCTTACATGTATGATTGGAATGTGTAGTAGGGTTCAGGACAGTGAATAACCTTCAAGATCACTTTGTGGTTCACTCAAACCTATTGGTGCATCACAAGAACACGGGTGCAAGAATCTATGATGTAATGATCTGAAAACACCATACTTGAATCAACATGTAAGTGAGATTTAGTTTAAAAGAGCATGCTTGAGCTCCACCTGAAGGCGATCACAGCTAGCACATCGTGCTGTACCATCCTGCTCATGCTTTGGGCAATACTTTTGATTCCAAAATGGATGAGACCGGAACTCTATCATCCCTGCAGCATTTGTTGGTATCTGCAGAATTACAAAGTAGAAAATTTGTGAATTCTCTGAGAGGCTCACAAGAATAAAGTGTGAGAAGCATCAAATGAACAGTAACTACCTACTGCTATTTTTAAGGTGATTGTTGCTTTCAACAGGCCCACTGTCGTCACAGTATCCTCAACCATACAGCTGTAGTGTACATGTACAACATTTTATAACTGTGCTTCTGGTGCACTGATAATCAAGCATTTCAGAGAAGAGAATGGGAATCTGCTTACAAAATCATGACAGACTTCACACTTGGGATTGAAAAGCTCCTTATAACATTCACGATGGTAAGCATCATTTCCCTTGACTGAAAACTGCCATGACCAGAAGAAACACCCAGTTAGCATACCACCAAGTCATGATCTGTACCCTGAAAAAAAGGTCTGAGAATTGTATCAATTGATAGCTGGACAAAATTTTATTTTATGAATGATTAAACTATATGATGCTCTGCCTGCCTAGAAACAGCAATCTGAAAATTTGCTTGAATGGTAGTGGTAAAGCAATTAGTACCTCGCTTTCAGAAATTGGTTTGTTGCACCGCCCACAACAGAAGCAGTTTGGGTGCCAGTTTTTTCCCAAGCAACTCAGAAATCGCCCATACCCAAGAGGCTGGTTACAACCAGCACAATTTGAACTAACACATTGCAAAACAAACACAAAATCCCATGTTAGCTTTTATCTGCCCAGATTGGTACAAACCACCAGCAGCCACAGAAGCAGTGTGGGTGCCAGTTCTTTCCCAAGCACCTTGGAAATTGCTCATATCCAGGAGCACTTATCATGGGCAAGAAGAGGGTTCAGAATCAGTGGACCTTACTGCTCAACATGTCAACTAGGTTTCTAATTCTGGAAAATCTGCCAACATATATTGCAGATCTAGAAGACATATTATAGCTCAAAAGCAAGTCAAATGCATGCATGCCTTGGGACTCCTTCGGGAACAGGCTGTGGAGGGTGGTTGTTTTCAGAAGTGGGTGGGCTCTCCACTTTCAGTCTCTCCTGCATAGCTCTGGCCAACTGCTCATCGTTGCCATTTGGTGATGGCCTCTCTCTAGTCCCTGGAGCCGCCGCACGTCACAAAAAAATGTTGACGGAACTAAGTCAGGATCTACCACGAGAAATGCTTCACGAAATCATGGAGATACACATCTTGACGAAATCAGTTCTAGGAGAAGAGGAGATCTGCAGCACAGGATCTTCAAGGCAATAGAGCTCGATCACACTCACCAGCTGTGCTCGGCAAATCACTGGAGCCTGCTGCAGGTCTGTCATTGGTGTAAAATCTTCCCTCGTTGTTCCCCTGTTTCTACAGATTCAGCGACCAGATCCTTCAGAACATAGCAATCTAACGGCTTTTGAGGATCCTCTCAGCAAACGAAACGGAATCCGTTTGCTTGCATGCGATATAAATCAAGACCCGCAAAAGAGAGAGCCACAAAAGAGACAAGAAAGAAGAAGAGGAGTTCAAGGTTCCATACCGAGAAGAGATGAGGTCCATTGTGAAAGATGTGGTGACCATGGACGTGAACACCAGCTTCACCGTCATCATCATCGGGTGAAGATCCTGATCTTTTGAAGAGCTTATCGAACAACTTCATTTTCTCAAAAGCAAAAAGAACGGAATCAAGCAAACAGAATTCTCCACCCAAGATCCAAAAACAGAAACTCTCTCTCTCCCAACCAAATCACACACACACACACACACACACACACACACACTCTCTCTCTCTCTCTCTAGCTACAAAATTACTATAAAAACAACAAGGTCGGCCTTCTACGATCACTGTTCTTCGGAGCTTTCCCGGTTCTTCTTTCGAATAAGCTTAAAACAAAACCAGCACAACAAAGTGCCGACTGAACAAGCTCTCTAACACAGGAATCTCTAGTATGATCACTTTTCACAACAGCGAAATGAAAGAGAATGTGAAGTACGTGAATTCCGCAACTGCATGAAATCAAACTGAGTGAGTGAAGAAATTTCCGACAAAAAGATCCTCGATCGAGTGGCGCGCTACGTACTCACTCACTCAGCAGTCTAATTCAGCGATCCGTCCGGACGAGAATTCCGACAAAGCTTTCTAGTACTATCTATCATCGCCTTTCTTGCGAATTCACTAGTCCCGAAGTGAAGTGAACGTGAAGAGAATGCGAAGTACGTGAATACTCTTGCTTTCATGAGCTAGCAAAATGAATGTATGAAATGCGCGACAGAAAAAAAAAGCTTCCTCCTCCTCCTCTCGCGCGCGCGCACGCACACCACGACTGTCACTCAGTCGACGCGATCCTAAAACGCTCCACTGGCCTGTTCGCGGCACACAAGCGCCGGAATCGTATTGGACGCAGATGTGCCTTGGTGTCCGCTGCAGTTGGCTGCGTATGTGAAAAGAGCGCGTGGCAACTTCAGTGCGTCGACCAATGGCTCGCTGCCACATAGCGACTTGTGATATGACCAGTTCTCTGGCCTAGTACGTTCGGTTATATTAGTGACCATATTTTAAGCCCAAAAAATGTTAGTTTTAAACCCACCCCCACTCCAAGGGTATTATGGAGTGAAAAAACTTGTCAGAAATTTTTTTTTTCTTAATTTTTTTTTTTTTTTTAATTTTTTTTTTTTTTTTCATGATAGGGTATCACAGGGTTTTTTTTTATAAAAAAAATCAAAAAAATAAAATAAAATGAGGCAAGTATTTTTGCTTTTGGAAATGCACACACCTCTTTGGTGCAAATAAGATTGTGCTCTATAATAACATGACCTCTAAATACATTAAAAATGATCTGAAAAAAGGTTTTTAATGTTTTTATCTGAAGCCACAATTTGATTACTCTTCTTACCCTTGGTCAGTTTCAGTAATTAAATAATCCTTTAAAATATGAAGCCATGTGGTGCAATGTCCATTCAATATTTTGACTTGTTTGTTTTTAAACTCAAATTTTTATACATCTTATTTGATTTTATTCTTGTTCAATTTTGATTTAATTGTGTTTTCAATCTCATTTTTAAGCATGGAAGAGGAATTAATCAAAATTTGGCTTATAGAGCTGAGAGAGGAATTTTAAGAATTTTTTTAAGAATCCTGCTATTATATTTTGGCAACCGACTAAAACCAATTAAAAAATAATTTTGGCAACAATTTCATTGAAAAAAAGTATGATTCTAGTAAGTTGCAAATAAATATATTGTAAGTTATGTTAATGAATATGTAAAACATTTGTCGCATTTTTTTCATTAGTATATTTTGGTCCCTTGCT
>Ga0209611_10003984_pt1 | contig 25370 bp, 25 predicted proteins | sample S1TSphgellanicum_3_FD_187693 | JGI IMG/M metagenome (GOLD analysis project Ga0209611, IMG submission 187693) | Host-associated microbial communities from peat moss isolated from Minnesota, USA - S1T2_Fc - Sphagnum magellanicum MG (SPAdes) (version 2) | ecosystem: Host-associated > Plants > Peat...
CAAGGGTGCTCCAACTTTGCACTAACCACTTTGTGTGGGTTGTGTGCAGGCCCGTGTGAGTGACTAAAGCTTGTCAACTCTTCCTAGTCCCATCCCGGAGCTCCAACACGCCCCTCTACCCCTCAAAGTGTTGTGAGCTAGGGAGCGTGCTCCGACTCCTCCTTTTCCGCTGCTTTCTACTTGGGTTCACATTTGAGCCCTTTAAGGAGTTGGGAGTGCGTCAGGTAAGTTGGTGGAACATTTTTCAATCCAAAAAACATGACTATCCAAACAAATGTTCCCCAATATGTGATGAAAGCAGTTTTGTACTTGTCTTCCGGGGCGATTGTTATCTGATGATAACTCAAAAAGCCATCCAAAAATGAATAGACTTCATGTCCTACCACCATGTCCAATATTTCCTCCATAAAAAATAAAGGATAAGGATCCTTTTTCATGACAATGTTCAATTTTTGGAAATCCATGCAAATTTGGAGCTTCTTGTCCTTTTTTAGTACCACCGCGATGGGATAGAGCCAAGTTGCCTCCTCCATTGGAACGATAAATCTTGTAACTAGTAACTTATCCAAATCTTGCTTGACAACGACATCGTAGTTTGAATTCATCTAATATTGTGCTTGATGTGATGCAAGTATATTGGTGTCAAACACAATTTGGTGCTATGTTAAATGAGGTGGAATACCTCTTAGATCTTTGTATGTCCATGCAACGACATCTTTATATTCTTTTAATAGTTTTTTTGTTGCACTTGCTACAGAAAAGTCCAAATTGGTGTTTAGTTTCACCACTTGTGATTTGTCGTGAGTACCCAAATTCAAAGGGTGAATTTGAACTTCTTATGATAGATTCCACTTTGCCATCTTCATGTCTTACACTTTGATATGAGTTAATGTAGTGTCTACCAAAATTTCTCTTGGTGTGTGTGGAAAGTCAAAAATTGGTTCATCGGTACTAATTTTCATGTCAATATCGGTTTTGGTATTAGTATCAATTTTGGGATCCATATTGATTTCCACATTAGTACTGATTTTTGCATCAGTACCAATTTTTGGATTAATATCGGTTTTTCCATCAACTAACATTATCGCCAAGACTTCAAGCTTTGGTAAAATAATGGTGCCGATTGTAAACAAATCCAATTTAGCCGCCAACAACACGTTTTCCTCTTCATTTGTGACTTTATTAACAAAGTTGTAGCAAAGTAAGATTTTAGGCATTTGGTGTTGCTATCCAAATGTTTTGTTATCATTATGGTGCAGATAGTGCCATTACCCTTAATGCTTATGAGGTTATTCCCCCAGTCGTGTGTAACCTTACCATCTTGTAGCCATGGACAACCCAACAACATGGAGTTGTTGGCATCCAGTACATTGTTTTTCATCACTATGAAGGTGACGACATACGGAATACCACGGATGTGAATTTTCAGGTCTTGGATTAACCCTATTGGTTTGGTTAGGGTTTGGTCTATCATTCTAAGGGTATAGGGTGCAGGTTTTGGGATAGGTAATCTTAATTTTTTCCTCAAATCCTTAGTGATAATGTTAACACCCAACCCCCCATCCAGAGAACATCCTCCACTATGTTTTCCCCCACATGCATTGGAATTATTGGCATGTGAAGATCTATAGTGACTAACCCTACATCATAAGGTGGAGCTTGAGGATGGGTTGGTTGGCTACTGGGTAACACTCTAGAAACCACATATTATTTTAAATCAAGGGCCAAATGCATAAATTGACCAAGGGTGAGAGTGTGTTTACTATTCAATAATTGTTGACTGATTTCTTGGAGCACATTTTGTTCTTTGGTAATTGTTCCATCATTGCAAAAATTGGTTTCAATTTTTAGTGGTCCAGATGGCTCCTACATTAGTGGTTGGCTCCTTGGGACTACTTCCATTATGGATTCCGATGTTTGCATTTGTTGGATGATTCATTCGAAGGTCTTTTGCAACTACTCCTCCTTTTCCCAATCATCTGTAATCTTGGTCTTTTGGGGTTGCTTTTCCTGTTGTAGCACTAATCTTGGGTTCTAGCTCCTTGTTTCAATAATTAAAACCATGTTGATTGTGACCTCATCCTTTTTTAATTCTACATGGGAGATTTTGTTTCGAAACATCTCTTGTGTAGTTGATTTATATGGACAGTCATAGATCTTGTGCTCCAATGAATTGCATATGAAGTAATAGTAAACTGGGGAACTTTTTTAATTTTGGTTCCCCTGTTTCTCGTGGTTTCCATTCATGCTTTTCCCTACTTGAAGAGAAACTTCGTTCACTGAAACTTCTTTTTTGTCCTTCAATTTGTTGTCAAAATTCTTTGGGTTCCAATGATAACGCTCCTTTAGATGCCTTGGTTTATGATAGAAACCGCACATCCTTTTGATCTGAATGTTGTCTAGTGCCTTCTTTGGTTTTTTTGGCAATTCTAACAAATTTTGGTACTCCTTTGCATCTACCATGGTCTCCTCATAGGTGATTGCAAATTCCTTATGCTTAAATAAGGTATTTTGTTTTATTCTTGCGATTGCAATTCACAAGTAGGGGACCAACCCAACTTAGAAGAATGTTGTCAACAAGTTGTCATTCACCTTATGTTGAAGACAGTTGGCAAGTTTGAGGTTTCGTTCATAATAAACTTCAACCTTTTCATTGTTGCCTTGCTTAATGACTTTAAGAGCCATGTAAACCTGTTCATTGTTTTGAACGATGCAATAGCACTTACAAAATGTAACTTCCAATTCCAAAAAAATGTAACCTTGATGAAACTGCATAAGATTTTCACCCCATTTCAAAATTGTATTTCTTAATGTTAAACAAAACATGTTCACTATGTCAATGTCTTGCTTTTCACCATTAGCTTGAATTGCTTTCCAAAACACTCAAACATGAACATCCAAATTTGTTTTAGCAAAATAAATTGGGTATGGCAATTCTTTTGTTGATGAAGGAGCCATAGGGGTAGTGGGTGCTGGTGGTGGATACCATGATGGGTACCATCGGTTCCAAGGGGAACCTGATTTGGGAGCATCGAAATGCGCACATGTGCTTCCAACTAGAAATTTGCCTCCACCTCCTCTTGGAAGCCCTTTTGCTATTGTTAAGCCCATTTGTTGAATTCCTAGGTGCTTTTGGGTATTTGATTGAAAATAAGTACAAACTTGACACTTCAAATTTACTGGTGTTTAGTGACAAATAGCCACTTTAAATCAAGTAGAAAATAGTTAGGCAAATAGCCTACCACTTTCCTTTTAAAAAAAAAAGTAGATCACAATAAAAAAACTTTGCGCATTTTCAAAGTTTGTAGTAAAAAACAACAAAACAGCTTCAATACACTTTGTGAAGCAAAAACTAAAGCAAAAAAAAACTCACTCCATGCAAAAAAACTCTAATGTGTTAAATTACATTACTCGTTGAATTAAAAAACAAAGCTTTGCTAAAAGACCCTTTGAGCTTCCCCAAGAGAAGCTTTCAAGTCTGTTAAAAAATGGTGGGGATCCTTAAAAAAATGAAAATCCCTAGAAATCTTCCTAAACTCCAAGTTATCCAACCTTATCTTACATTTAGAACCTAGAACAGAAATGAGAGGCAATAACTAATTTTTTGGTTCTATTAATAAAAAACTTCTCAAAATCGATAATGATTTAAAATTGGTAGTATCTTAAAACTGATAGTAACTTAAAATTGGTAGAAATGTAAAATTGGTTTATATACCAAAAAATCGGTAAAATATGATTTTCATTACAAAATTACAACTTTTCAAAACTGGCCTAGAAAACTTTCTAGCCTTAATAATTGCTATTGAGTATGGTGAGATGGGCTTCAACTTGGTAGAATCCACAACAAGATGGAAAATATGCGGGTTGATTTGCATCCTTTGAAAAAAGGTGAATCTTTTATTGATTTGGCTAATTACAAACTAATAATGTTAGATGATGATGTAATTCAAACATTGATAGATAGATTTAAGAGTGCCCAAAATATGTTAACCATGTTGAATACGAAGGGCACTCTTATTACACGAAGTCATGATTTGTGGTTCAATGAACCATGGAAGGTGGGAAAGGATGATCTTAAGCATCTTGTCTATGTTGCTCTTAAAAGAACCACTATAGGTGAAAATGGTGAGTGTGAAGTGTTTCGAAATCGTTTTGATGAAGAACTAGAACTTGTTCCACCACTTGGTGCTACACATGTGGAGGCTAATCTAATTGTTGATGAGTTGGGTGATGTGGCCATAATAGAATTAGAAACACAAGATGTAATTTTAGATATGTTGAATGAAATTGAAAACCGATTTTTAGTTGGTGGTGGGTGTATTGAAAATGCAATCTACCTTATTGTGGAGTATGAAAGGAATAAGATCTTCAAGTCCACATTGGTAAGCCAATTTAATGCCAATCATTTTCTTTCTAAATATAGGTTTAACATGAGTGAGGAAATCCATGTATTTCAATAATTCAGATGTTTATTTGATAGTTGCATCATTTGGTGGACATTGATGAGCCATTATATCTATTGTCACCATGAATTATGAGAAGGAAAAAAAAAATTAAAATTGGTTAGATTGTCTTGGTGCAACTTTTTTGGATGAATTTTATAACCAATAAAAATTTGTAAATTGCATTTTTGTTTTTATATACATACGTACACCTCACATACATGGTTTGTTATACATACATACATGCACTCCACATACACTTTTCAACCGCAAATTTTTTAATTGTAAAAATTTAAATTACTATAAGGTATCAAAATTGATTGGAAAAAAAATTATAAATAAATATAGGGTGGCTAAAATATGTGCATATTAAAAAAATAGATAATAATAAGGTGGGTAAAAATGAAAATTCAAAAGCTAATACTCCCCCTCAAAAATGGTTGAGTGATGCATGTGGTCCCCAAACTTTACATTAAGTGGCCCCCCGTGAGTAAGATTTAACAAAGCTGATATGGAACTTTTTAGATGTAGGTGTGGAAATATTGAATATTTTTTATCATTGAAAATTCAATTAAATTAAAAAAAATTGGAAGGAAAAATTAGTTGGTTAACTAGTTCACATTTGGGTCAACAACACAAGCTACACTAGTCTATGTATGAAAAGAATTTGTTTTGTTTGTCATGTTGAAATCTCTCAAACCATGGTGCCTCTTGTTACACTCTTGGTACTATTGAAAAGCTGTCAATCAGTAGGGGTGTGCTGAGTTGGTTTCATAATATTTCAACCTATGGTGGAAAAGTTATTGAATACTGGACAATTTTTCAATCAAGTGTTATTTGAATCAAAACTACAAATTATGAAAGAATTTGGGTGTGCTCTTGGTAATTTTGGAAAGCCTTTATAGTGGATAGGATTTAATGAAGGTGATTCAAAACATTTAAAACCTAAGGTGCAGGAGATATTGAATTAGAGTAGTTTTTGTCTTGAAAATTCAAATAAATTACAAAAAATGGTTTTGGAAGGAAAATTTAGGTGGGTAACCAGTTCACACTTGGGCCAACAGTACAGGCTACACTTGTGGTTATTGGTATGACATTTACAAATATTCTGTATACTAACACTATTAGAAGTTGTTGCAGGTCATGGGTCCAGTGGATATATCACGCTGATCTAACAATCAAAATTTAGCATCGCTTTCTTGGGTTTTACTAACATGTATGTTAAAAAGCCGGGAGTACCTTCCTGTTTAGATGAACTCTGACTTGGTAAAACCTTTACTTTTTAACATGTGACAAGACAGACCCCGACTTTGGTGGATGTGAGGTAAGTTATGTAAACGTTAATGCAGGAATCAGTAGACCAGCTAGAGCTATTGATAATATGAACCATTTTTCATCTACTCAGTGGAGATGTGGCCAACTGGTTAGGTTGTGTGAGGCTTCAAGAATGTGTCTTGTGTTAAGTCAGCCCCGGTTTGGAGGTACTGAAGAAGATGATGACTTTTTGGACCCTGCCAAGGCCTGCTCCATCCTAAAATTAAATAGACTATAGAAGGTGGCATACAAATCTGAGGGCATGTGGACATGTTTAAGGCCCATGAGTTGAATATATTTCCCAAAGTATTTAGCAACAAAAAAAAGAAGCCTCTGAAGCATAATGGGCAGGAGTTTGGGCCAAATGGTCTAAGAAGATCTGAGGAGGCTAAAAATAACTAGGTATATAAATGTGTTTTGTGTTGTCAGTCACTGCCGGTTTTACTTCAGACTTACGTCCCAAAAATGGTCAATATGGTCATGGGGGTTTCGTAACAGAAACAAAATGGAAATCCGGTTCTCTCACTTTCTTTTTTCCTTTTTCCATTGGTAGATTTCAGCTGAGATGACAGATTTAAAAAACTGTGCTACTGATATTTTCATTTTTGTTTCAGTTGGGATTAGGATTCGCCTGTGATTACTTCTTATGCACCCACCATCCAAACACAAAGTACCTGAACCCCAATCCATGGCTGCAGGTGAAAACATTGGGAGAACAGGACGGGATCCATTTCTGAAAGTATCCAGTAAAACATCAGGAGAAGGGACTGGATCCTTTTCCAAAAAGTATCCAACCCCAGATTCCAAACAGACATATAGTTATTTTCTGCAGTGGGAAGACACATAAAACTCTTTCATCCTTTTGTAAGAATCATAACCATTGCAAACTAGCTAACTTGATTCATCCCTGTAACCTTGCATCTATGCTATTTGAAGGCTGATACAGTTTTGCTGAACACAATGGAGTTTCTGGAACAAAAATCAGGCCTCAGAATTCAAGCAACATTCAAACATGTAACTATGGAAATGCCAAGGCAGTGATGTCACATCAGTGACTGTTTTCCTTGTAGTCTCAGAGTCAAAATTTTCCCCATGCATCAACCTAGAAACATCTGCTCTCTGTGATGATCGAAACTGTCTTCCCTGTGAGCTGTGAGTTATTTTTCACAAGGCATGCACCTAACAATATCCGTTCTTGTGATGATAGAAAGAATACCAATATCAGGATTTGCAATCATACAATTGGATTGCAAAGCTGAAAAAAGCAGGGAAGAAATAAATTGTCAAGATGTGGTATCCACTGAAAAGTTATCGGTTCATAAAGCCATTTGTGGGGCTTTATAACATTTCTTGTTTACAACACCAAATTTTTTTTGGATGACAGCAGTTGAAATCGAAACCAAACAAGACAAATTGCCTGTGTTGTTTTCTGAGCCATTTAAAACAGCAAGGCTCTGGAAGTATGATTTGCAAACAAGGAAACTAGAACCGAAAAAGTAGGATGCAGTAATACCCTGAATTTGGACAAAATGCTGGGATGAGAACCCCATTAGGGAACTGTGGATGAACAGTGGGAGCTTATCAGAGATGTGAAAAGCCTTATCAAAAAGAAAAACACAAGTTTTGGATAGGAACCAAAAATGCATAGAATTGGAACTCACAAAACAAAACAACCAGATGAAATGTGTGACGGTAAACCTAATAAAAAAGTAACAACATCACCTACAGCATCCCTAAATTCGTTTTACAGAAGGAACAAAAAATTACCCAAATTAGGGTATTGTAGAAAATAGCAAAGGCTTTTAGAATGCTCATCTGATGAGCTGCGATTAAAACCCTTTAAAAATAACCTTGAGTACAAGGTGCAAAATTTGTGATGGAAAGAAAAAGTTTGGACGAGAATCCAACTTTTATTGCAGCGAAAAATAGGAAGCAGCAAAAACGGTGAAAGCAGCCGCAGTGTCTGTGAGCTGTGACACCATTATATGATCCCAAATCTATGGCAGCGGGAATCTTTGGGAAATAGAGACAGAAGAGTGATAATGGGTTAAGATTGTTAATGCTGGGGTCGGTGGGTCCCGCTGTGACGTTCAAGATGGGGACAAACTCCCCAACGTTCTGCTTTTCTCGTTCCCCTTGCATCGCCCATCTGGCTTTTGTGTGTTCATTAGAGTGTTCTTTAACTTCAGATTGAAGCACTCTCGTTACATACATAAGAACACTGTGTACACCGCTATTCCCTCCTTCGCGCTCTTGCTAGCCCTTGCACGAACCCCGCTTACTCGTCACACCCACACACGGAGGTTTGGACCAGGTTTTAATCAGCCATGGATCTGTTACTGGGCGAGCCTCGGACAATTCTAGTAGCTCTGGACGAAAGCCCAGGTTAGGCCCCCGCCCTCATCCCTATTCCAAAACCAAGCTTTTTTGCTCAGATATACGAACGTCTTTTGGTTTTGTTGTACTGCTGGAGAGTTGTATCGGATATTAGGGAACCTCTATGTGCATTGCAAGTGGGTTCTAGTGATTTCCTCCTGTACCATCGGCGTTGTGATTTCTGGACCTCTGGTTCTGTCTTGTTTCTAAGCCGACGTATAGTTGTGGCTGCGTTCTAGTAGCCTCCGTAACAGGGGAGGGACATAGAAAAACGTCGCACTAGACAGAAGAGCTGGAAGTATAGATACTCGCTTTGCGCATCAGCGCGCAATCGGTTCTTGGTATGAAAATTTGTTATTTTAGTCCCTTCTTTTCTCTTTTTATCAGCATTTGCGACGTGCTTGTAGGATGAAAACTACTTTACGTGATGTGCTTGTGGTGCTGATCAACGAGCCGAGTCTTTTCCCTCAGACTAATTCCTCACCCGTGGTACTTGTCCCAGTCCAATGTTTAAAAGGGTTTGTCGGCTTGAAACAGGGGCGGAGTTTGCATTTGAGTGGGCAGTGAAGAACTACTGCAAGCCCAACGATGTTCTTCATCTCCTCCATGTGCAACGTACTACAGATGGTGTGTGCACCCTGTCCTTTGATGAGCATTTGAGTAACTCATTGCCTCCAATTTTCGTTGCTTTCTGCTTCTGTGTACGTCTACAGAGAAACATTGTGTAAGTGGTGCAGAAGCATTTGTGTGCCTACATGTGGGGAAGAATACGTCTCAGTCTAGCAAGGCTGGTTTGTGCTGCACAGACTTTGGCATCAACCCAAAATGGCGGGTGCCAGCAGATGTAGCATCACAGGTGGAGCATAAGACAGAGGCAGCTGCTCAAGCTCTTCTGCGAATGTTTCTTGATCGGGCAAGCCTCGCTAAGGTTATCTGCTTGTACCTGCCCCCTTCCTATGAGATCTTAGAGCAGTTCAAAGTTAAAGCCTGAGGATGGCTAAATTTTGTGATTGATAGATGTGGCTTCTCATTGCTGATAACTTACACTGTTATGTTTGGGGATTGTACCATTGTGCACCCACTTCCAGGAATTGACATCGGCCTATCCAAAAAGGAAATGAATGGAGATCTTTGTCACAGATGTAACCGAAATTTTTGGATTCCACAGAGAGCCCTGTTCGCAGAAGTGGCATGTGAAAGACAACAGGATGTGATGAGATAGTTGTTTTGATAATGGAATGTTTGTGTCCAGATAAAGTGCAAAGGCAGAGTGGTGGTGGGGGATGAGAAGCATGAGATTTGCAAGGAAGTCCTGTGGGTGTGTGCAGATGTTCTCATTGTTGGTAGCCGTGGTCTTAACCGCATGCAGAGGTAAAATACTTCTGCTTATCATTTGATAGTGGATCTTTAATATGGTCAATATACAGCATGCAGCAATAGCATAGAAGATGTGAAAGTCTGTCAAATTGTAGCAGTTGGGTTTAATATAAACTGGAGCTTGAAGTGACTCCAAAGTTCTACAGATTTTATCAATCCAAAACTGTTGTAAGCCCAAAGTTCTTTATCAAAGTGCATGGCTGCAAGACTAATTTACAGTTGTATGATCACTTTAGCTATCCATGATGTTGCCTTCCTAGACAAATTCATCCTAGGAAGTTATTCACATTTTGTAGCTGTATCTGATCTGCACCAATACCATGGAATTAAGATGCTGTATAAACATAACCTGCAGAAAGCTTTTCCAGTGTTGGATACACTGATTTGAGAATTTGGGCTCTTCTGTAACCTTCAGGATTCTAAGAAGTAAAAGCAGATTGACTACTTTGCCATGCTGCATACACAATCTGCAACCTCCAAACATGGAGTGTGATAGGAATTCCTTGTCAAAATATTTGACTAGGATTTTAATACAAAGTAATGTTACTTGTTCTCTGAAAAAAGTTGGAACTTGGGGTTTCCTGTTGGAGATATGTGTTTTCTTCTGGATTTTGATGCAAAATGTGTGAATGATACAGGGGTCTTCAATTGAACATTCTTCACTGACTTTATTCAGGGTTTCGTTCATTGATGGCTTCCTGGGAGTTCTTCTGTTGTGGCCAGCTGCCTGCTCTGCCCTTTGTTCTAGCTCTGTGGTTTGACACCAACTTTAACTGTTCTGTGCAGAGTTTTTCTTGGAAGTGTCAGCGAGTACTGTGCGCAGAATTGTGCCTGTCCTGTTATAATTGTGAAGCCCACCCCTGAGGGAAGAAAATTTAACAGCAATGGTTCACTTACCGATGACTCCACTAGTGAAAACCACATTCCTGGGCTTGATGGTACTGAAGATGATCCGTAGCTAGTCCACCTTAATCCATGTTTCACCTTCTCTATCTTGGTCTTATAAAGCCAGATAGATGTGCCTGCTGGAGACAAGTTATCACTGAGCAGGTCAAATCTTGCCATCAGATAGGTTCTATGCACTTGCAGGAACAAGCCACAAACCACTTTGGGGCGCAGGTGACAAGAGCTGTATTTGCATCAGCAGATCAAGGTAACAGCTTTGCTAGATGAGGCTAATGTCAACATCAAGAGTTATTTGATGCAGACCTTTTGGAGTCAATAAGAGCTCCTAGTTGCACACTGAACACCTTAAATCTAAGCAGTCTGGAGTACAACACATGTGATGTTGTGTTGTGATCATATTCCTCTTTGTGAAATTACAGATTAGATTATTCCCAAGCATCTCATAGGTCAGCAAACCTTGTCTATATCAATAAGCATTGCCTATTCATTCCTACACCTGAGATCTGTTTCTTAGGGCTCAGAATTTGTGCAGATGTTGAGTTGTATAACAGTGGAAGTCATGGGTTTAGCAAAGACCTAACTCTCTGCCAGGATAAGGCAGTTTTGAAGCCCATACATCAGCTGGACTCTGCTGGTCAAATATTACTCTTGTAGTGCATTCACCAAGCTTGCAAAGAGGATGTCTGTCTACTACACCTGTCAAGGTTCACTGTTTTGTGTATGGTGCAAGTTTGGATGAGGACCCTTAATCTTTTGCTTAATATTGTCACCAGAGTGAAGATTCCTTGTGTGTGCATGTCACTAACACATGCGAGGGGTCCTCATGCAGGGTCACAGATCCATAGATATAAACTCTTGCAGCTTTTACTTGAGTCCCTGTAACAGTTAGGTCTTTTTGCATCTTGTTGTCCAAGAGGTCTAGTAGTTATAGATAGGATTTCAAAATGTTGTGAAAGATTATGGCCAATCAAATGGCTATTTAAATTCTGCAATTGTGAAGAAAGTTGGGATTGCTGTTTGATGGGTGGTGTGCAGGATGTCATCAATGAATGATTTATGCAAAAGATTGGATAAAACAGAAAAACTACAAGCAAAAAAGTTGTTGTAAATGACAATTTCCAAGTGCCACCAAGACTTTTGGTACTCCACAATTTAGGGCAGGTAGAGTGAATTGTATATACAAATCAGAATATGGTAAATAGGCAGTGCACATTTCAAAGTGGGTAAAGTGGAGGGTTTATTGTTAATCTTCAATTTTTTTGCATAAAAGCTAAACTGGTCCTGATGTCCTGACTCCTATATTTTGAAACCCCTAACTGAACCCAGTTTGCTCTATCTTTATCCCATGAGGACTAGGAAGTTGTATGTATAACCAACCATGCAGATTTCTTGTGACTAGGTTCATCTGTTTACATAGAAAAACCTTGAATGGAGGGTATTTCAATTTGGAATATCCTATGTCTTCTGTTGTACAATTTTTAATTTGCATGCATTGGAAACTGCAAAAATTGGTGTGCTTATTTGGTGTGACCACTGTGATCAGCATGGGCACATAATGATGGGCATGTGAAAGGCTTAATAATCCTGCTCACTTTGTTATAATGTTTGGTACTTGCTGTCAAGGTCACCAAAATTTTTGTGCAACAGGTTTGACAAGATGTCCATAATTTATGTAACAAGTTTAAGCTTCTTGTTATTAGGCTAGTGATAATGTATCTTCTAAATATCGAAAATTAAATGGAGCATTAATTCTCATGTGGTCCCATGTTGATAAGCATTTCCACCCATTCACTTACTTGATGATTATTATGTCTAGCAAGTCTTTTCCAGACTGAATAAGTATTCTTAATCTTATATGGTGGTTTGACAAAGGGACTGTACCAGTGAACCCAATTGTGGAATCAAATTTACATCTGAACTAAAAAGTTGACCACTGCAGATTTACAACTGAATCAAACACACCTGAAAAATAAGTGGCTCATAATGCAATGGCTCTGCCCTTGTGGCAAGTTCAAACTGGCAACAGTTAAAAATAAGGAACCTTCCAAGAAGATCCCAAAAAATGAACCCACACTTCATGGTAACACCTCCGGAGCATTCCTCAAAATTTGGGACTGAATGAAAATTACATTGTTGCATAGTCTCTCCCTTACATTCAGAGCCCATAGACATTTGCAGAGTTGTCTAGAGGTCAGAGTGGGGTTTAGATGTAGTTTCAGCTGCATAAAAGAGGGGGATTTTCCCCAGTTTAGAAAAAAATCTTCCATGTCCTTTCAAATAGGAAAACAGCCTGGTGTATGGTACCAGCAGGCACATGGTTTGCAGGGACTAATAGGGGCTTCAATCTATGGCACTTCCCCCCATCGACCTCTATATAAACAACATGCTAAATCTGTACCATAAGCCTGTGCTTCAGAGATGGCATTCATATGCCGCTGTCACTGTGTACCCTGCATCTAACTTGGGAGTGAGAAAACATCAACAGATCCATCACAAGAGAAATGTTCCACTTTTCAAAAAAATTCCAGCTTATTGACATTGTCTAGATTCCACCACAGTCTTCTTGGACATGTATTCTTGTAACATTACAGCTGCTGGATGCTAGCAACTCCATTAAGTTCTAAGACTCCTGATGGACATGTTCTGAATGCACACACATTCATGAACAACACATAAAGAAGGTTTCATTAGCTATAGGGTAGGGGTTGCCATATCAGAAAGAGAAAGCTCAACTTTTGATCATCTGTTATGGCCTATGTAACAACTTGATCCATAATTGTATGAGCTGGTCAATTCAACCACATCCAAAAACTGTTTACCCCTAATCAGCATCAAAACTGATGACCTTCAAAAACCACTTTTCTGGGAGCAACTTGTGGCAGCATAGATGTCTCACATGCAAAATTCATGCTCACAGGGAGCAAATGTAAAGGTTTACAATTCCACATGCAAGTCCTCATCATCTTCACTTTCCCCACCAGCACCAGATCCTCCAGATTTCTGGTAAACTTTAGTGATGATGGGATTACAGATGGCCTCCACCTCCTTCAGCTTCTCATCATAGTCTTCTTTCTCTACAGTTTGGTTGTCATCCAACCACTCCAGTACTTCCTTCAGAGCTGTATCAATGGTCTCTTTGTCATCAGAATCAATCTTGTCTGCCAACTTGTCCTTGTCGCCTATTTGATTCTTCATGTTGCCTATTTGATTCTTCATGTTGTACACATATGTCTCCAGTCTATTGTGGGCATCAATTTGCTCCTTTACTTTCCTGTCCTCTTCTGCAAATTCTTCTGCTTCTTGAACCATTCTCTCAATATCCTCCTGACTGAGACGACCCATGTCATTGGTGATGGTAATCTTTTCTGACTTCCCAATTCCCTTATCCACAGCCCTAACATTGAGGATGCCATTGGCATCAACTTCAAATGTAACTTCAATTTGGGGCACACCCCTGCCGAGAAACACATGTTAATTTGAACAATGTACTATATTTGCTAGCAGAAAATGTGCTGCTGGTTACTGCATATATACATTGGTCCACTTGAACAACCATTTGTTGCAATTAAGCATCACAGAGGAAATGAAGCAGAGGTAAATTTTTGCATACCTAGGTGCTGGGGGAATGCCAGTCAAATCAAACTTGCCCAACTCATGACAATCGTTAGTCATAGTCCATTCACCCTCAAAAACCTGAAGTAAACAGTGATCTAGACTTAAAATTGGAAATTGGCACAGCAGAACAGACTGCAGTAAACAGTCCTGTTCAACTCAAATTACATGCCCAGATGAAATAATAAATGAACTGGATATCAGACCAGCATTTTGCACAAAAAAATACAACCTACTGGAATTTTAAATTCAATCAAGTCTCTTAGTAGATTCTAAAAGGATGTGTGAGTAGATTAACCATTGCAAACCTGAATAGACACTGTTGATTGTTGATCTTGATAACTTGTGACTTCTTGGTGGGAATAACAGTATTTCTGGGGATCAACTTTGTCATTACTCCCCCCACAGTCTCAATTCCCAAGGTCAAAGGAGCCACATCCAACAACAGAATATCTGCAAATCAAGCACCAACAGTGGTCACATAACTAAGTTAGAATCATTCACAAATAGACTGATCCACACTCAAAGTAACATATGACATCACAATGCATTCACAAGTTGGAACTAGACATCAGAGGACAACAAGCCCAAAAAGACCCTGGCAGTCATATAAGAACATGTCAGATCCTCAGTGGCTTACCCTTGGTCTCATCACCACCCTCTCCACTTAGAATACCACCTTGCACAGCTGCTCCATAGGCAACTGCTTCATCTGGATTCACCCCCTTGTTGGGTTCTTTGCCATCAAAGTAATCCTTCAACAGTTGCTGAACTTTGGGGATGCGAGTACACCCACCAACAAGAACAATCTCACGAATATCAGATTTCTCCATGTTGGCATCCTCCACAGCTTTCCTCACAGGTCCCATGGTCTTCCTAAATAAGTCATTGTTGAGCTCTTCAAAACGGGCCCCAGTCAGAGGTTCAGAAAAGTCAATACCATCAAATAGAGACTCAACCTCCACATGGACTTGGTGTTGGTTGCTTAGTGGTCCCTTTGCACGCTCAACCTCTCTCCGGAGCTTGCCAAGTGCCCTTTTTTCCTTGCGAACATCCTTGTTGTACTTCTTCTTGATAAGCTTGATGAAATACTCCATAACTCGCTGATCGAAGTCCTCACCTGCATTCTGTCATCAAACTCAGATCTCCCAAGTCCATGCTGGCTGACATCATATTACAGCACCAAAAATAAATTAACACATTCAAGCCACATCTACAAATCACAATATTGATTAGGATTTTTAAACAATAAGCAATAGGGGTCACCACAATTGGTGCTGACTCTAAGGGTGACTCCATATTAAAAAGCCAGAATGTGGTATCAGACTTCAATAACTAGCAGCAGCACATCCAATTCAACATGCTTATGGACAAAAAAACTACCTCCAAGATGAGTATCACCATTTGTGGACAAAACCTCAAACACACTGTTATCAATGGTGAGAATGCTGACATCAAAAGTACCACCTCCAAGGTCAAACACCAGGACATTCTTCTCTTCACCCTTCTTGTCCAGACCATATGCAATAGCTGCTGCTGTTGGCTCATTGATGATACGAGAAACATTTAGGCCAGCGATTACTCCAGCATCCTTAGTAGCCTGGCGCTGGGCATCATTGAAGTAAGCTGCAAGGAAAACCCGATACAATGTAGTCATCAACTTTCTTACTGCCAAATTATATACTTCCAGCACTGCAAAGCAGAGCTCTATTCGACACTTTTGATCAATAGTGTGTATGTTGTAGCACACTGAATAACATGCAGTACCTGGTACAGTGACCACGGCATCCTTTATCTTCTTGCCAAGATAAGCTTCAGCTGTGTCCTTCATTGTAGTCAGTACCATTGCACTGATCTCCTCAGGACTGAAGACTTTCACTTCACTATCTTTGATTTTGTCCTGAATATGGGGCTTTCCATCCTTGTTCACAATTTTATACGGGAGCAACTTGACATCTTTCTGAACTTCCTTGTCCTCATACCTGCACAAGAACAAAGAAGTTTGGTGACTACACCCTCAAAAGACATTTGTCTATGCAAAGTATGAGGAGGACAGTGATGAACAGCCCCTTAGCATATAGAGCACATCTGGCAAAAAATAACCATGACATAAACCAAGCAGAAACAAAAACACATTTGTGTGTTTGTGGATACTAGAGTCACCCCCACTTTGACAGATGTTTAGGAACCAGAGAATCTGATGAAAATTGTGAAAGATGGTGATCAAGTAAAAAAGTTGAAGGTCTTGGTTTCAAATTCCAAAAGGGAGGCATGTCAATTCTGCATCTTCCAACACCTGAGGCTTGACTTGGGGATACACCTATGGTGTGCTCAGATAAAACAAACCATGAGCAAGGTCACTTAGGAGTTAGAACGACCTTGATATTCATCTTCAAAAGACAAATTATATGCAATGCTGTAAGTATTGCTCTCCCTGATAAGAAACTAAAAGCTAGACTCAACTGCTAGCAGCCTGCTTGGCAATAAAAAGCTAGAGGCTCAAATGAACAGAAGCCACAAGGATTGCAGAACGAAAAAATGTTGATAGGATCAGGTTGCAAATAGACAGACTTACTTCCTTCAAATCAGCCGCTTGACGTCAAAGGCACTCCTCTCGGAATTTGCAGCAGCCTGGTTCTTCGCTGCCTCTCCGATCAATCTCTCGCTATCGGTGAACCCGACCCAGGATGGTGTAATTCGATTACCTTGGTCATTGGCTATGATCTCAACGTGGCCATTCTTGTACACTCCCACACAAGAATAAGTTGTCCCCAGATCAATCCCAATCACTGTCCCCAACTTGGAGGCTTCTTCTGCAGCTACAAGCGTTGCCACAAGCCCTGCGAATCACAGACTGACGGTAAACTTCACGTTGCAAGTCTTAGTGATGGCACGTAGTTGCCGTAGGAAGAAACCTGCCCAGAGTGACGATGTAAGTTCAATTCAAATGATGATGATTTCTCGTGAAAAGTTGCTACCTACGGTTTCCAGACTTCAGTATATGCCACTTTATTGTAAAATTCGAAATCTCATTAAGAACTGTGGCCTGGTAGGTCTGCAATATTTTCCGATACGATTTTCAACGTGTTCCTCAACATATTCTTCGTTGATAGAATATATGTCACCATTTATTTCCTCGATAAGCAAACCACACCCGCACCTTGTCCAAACCATCTTCACCTTGGGACGTGGTCCATGACGATTACCAAAAAGAAAGAACATAACACAGACAACTATCTTTCACCTCTTGCGTCCCTGCCATATCTGATAAAGTCACCATTTATCACACGCAGATATCCCGAAAACATAACTCACCTGCAGACAAAAAAACCATGAGGAACAGAGACGGCGGCCCCATGCTTGCAGTCGTTCCGCCAAGTCTTGTTCTCACCTTAACCCACCGGCAGATTAACTAAGCCCACGTCAGGCACTCACATCCTCCTATCAAAAGACCGGCAGGCCTCGAATTCAACACGATCAGCTTCTAGACGTGACTGCCAGATTGAGGGGAAAAAACAGCAAGCACTGTGATTGGGCGCCGTTCGCAGCACGGCATCGGAAAAACATGCAACACGAGCTAATCAACTACACTACATGGGACCGCTCTTTTCCAGTTCTAAAACTCCGCCAGATGACAAATTCGACGAGAACAGAACAGCATCGGAGTCTACAGAGGAGGTGGAAAACCGAGCTCTGTCGCTGGCAACCGGCACCGGGAGACGTTCATATAAGGAGGGGCAACTAGAGCCTCAGCAAAAGCTACCGCCAACTCTTACATCCAGACTCTTAGATAGGACGTGCTGCACCAACTGCGTAGTTTGGAGGAAAAACACATTCGAGAAAAAAATCTGAGTCGCGTACGCCAATTGCCATGCACGCACCACATTTGCCACATAAACCGCGCTCATGCGCGGACATACGACACATAACCAGGTCCTCATCTACTATTGGCTGCTACAAGCCAGTTGTCATTTTCTTCACTCCGGGTTCGTATACTGGGACGGGATCTCATCTTCTATTGCCATGAAACACGTCTCCATCGAATTGCGTGCGTTCGTCCTGGGGTACTGACGGAACCCGAGTTTAGTCTTATGCTTTCCGCAAGTCCAGACTTACTGATTGTACAAACAGTTGCAGTAAACTGCAGCGGTTCGAGGGCTTGATGAGTTACGGTAGTATCGACTCCCTATCCAAAAATTGAAACTACCTCGTTATATAGGAGTCAATGAATGGCTGCCGCTCCAGGTTGTCCTGACATTTAACATGTATTTAATTAATTTTGGATTTTTTAATTTAAAACAATTTGGATAGTTTTAAAAAATTCAAAATTATAAATTGAACCTGGTGGTCAATAGGCCCAATGCATATTATTATTATTGGTAGTGATAAGAAGAATCATATGAGAGAAGGTTAATTTGAGAATTGTAAATCACAAAAGTAAAACATGAAATATAACTAATATTTAGTGGTCACCAAATGATAGAGAGTAAATAAGGATTCAACAACATTCGAATTTTTTTTAAAAAAAATTTCAAAATAAAAGAAGGGTTTAGTAAAACAATATTAATATTGTGTAAGTCACAAAAGCAAAACATGAATTAGAACTAATACCATGTGGTCATCAAGTGATAAAGAATGAATATGAAGGACTCAATAACATTCAAATGATTTAGGAAAAATTTCTAAAGTAAAAAAAGGTTCAAGAGGACAATATAAATATTATGTAAGTCACAAAAGCGAAACATGAAATAGAACTAATGGGCAAAAAAATCCTTGGGTGGTACCACTAAGAACCACCTTGCTAAAATCATAGGAAAGTTAGACCTTATTTAAGAAATAAAATCCCATCTATTTATACATTGGTTTATTTAATTGAACTTGGTGGGTTATGTTTTCCCCACATATGCACACATTCATGGAAAATTATGAACATTCAAAACCTATGATATGCACTTGATTTCTAAACCATTTTTGACCCATTCTTGACTCTTTTCTTGTGAGTGTCTTTACATTTACACATTAGATATTTTATTTATTTATTTAATACATGCACAATAGAATGATCCAAACTAGTCATTAAAATAAGAAAAGATGAAAATAATTATCATTTGTGTTTTTGACATCAATGGCCCTTTAAGACTTCAGGATTTTGATTTCAAAAATTCATAACATAACTGCCTTGGGAGTCATCTTTAAATTTGACATTAATTTAGCACCCTCATGATGAAGATCTTGAATCGCGAAAGGTGCACTTTTGTTTCAAAGTTGAACCCCTTCAAGCTTAGTATTATCACATTTTTTTGAATTTTCGTACCTTAGTGATTTTGTTATAGGTCGACTTCATTTTTGGTGATGACCTTAAAATTGTTTGCGAAAAGGTTTTATGAAATTGAAGACATTTCCATCTTTGCATGGTCGTCAATTCCTGGCGTTGAACACTATCGTTGGTTGTGCGGTCCGATTTGTCGATTGCCTCCTAATATTAAGGCAGATTACTTAGTTTACACCATTTGACACATCTTAAATTTCTTACGGTTATGAATTATCATTGTGACATAACCTAAGACTCAACATGTTTTTGCAACTTTTTGTTAAGCTTATTCGTAACTTAAATAAAAACTTCATTTATCATGAAATCCATGTTGTTATTTCCACCCTATCACACTATTTATTTTAATCATTGTGTTGTTTCAAATTAATCTTACATGCTTATAATGCTTGAAAATTACACAATATCCATTAGGCCTTTCATTGAAACCCCTTAATTGCTTTAAATCTCAAATCATCCTTGCTTACATGATTATCCACCAACTACCAAAATAAAACCAACATTTTGCTGAAAATTATGAATTTTGGTGTTTGTTTTTAACCCAACCCTTTACAAACCCCCAATCATGCAATTGAAGTTCTAAAATTATGATTATTAGCTTTTGTTAAAGAAAAGATACGAATTCCAAATTTTTTTTAAAAACTCCCCACACAACCATGTGCACCTATCACCTTTAATCTAACATGAAATTGCTAAAAACCCTTAATAATCGTATCACACCCTAATATCCCTAATGCAATTTTTGAAAATTTAAACCACCGCACATGGCTATGTTGGTAGGGTTCATAATAGGTTATAAGTTAAACAAAAGGTATTTTATTTTGTGGATATGTCGTAATGTTTTTGTATTAATTGATTAATTACTTAGCTATGTTAAATAATTTATTTATTAAATGTAGGCTAGGATATTAATTTATTAGGTTAGCTAAGTAGTAGATAGTAAGTATGTAGCCTAAGTAGTATGTGATAAGTAGGAGAGGTAGTAGTAAATAAGTAGGTAGGTTAAATTGTAAATATTTTATTATGTGGATGTATGATTTTTTAATAATAATAATAATTATTATTATTATTATTAGGTAGGTTAGGTAATAGATAGTAGGTATGTAGCCAAGGTAATATGTAGTAAGTAGGATAAATAATAAATAGTGAATGAAAATAATAAATATTTTATTGTGTGGATATATGATAATGTTTTTGTGTGGGACAAAGGATGTGATAGTGTTCTAATGTTGTAATGTTTCCCTTTCATTAAAATTGTCCCATATCTTTTATTTATAACTTTAAACTTGTAAAGTATATATGTAGGTGAAGGAATGGACTAGATTCATGGTGTGCACCATAAACATAGTGCATGCACCATTTGGGATGAATTAATCAAAAGGCTTGTCCCCAACAAAATAAATAGGATCATACCTACCTATTTAACCTATGCTAGCTAACCTAACCTAGAATAGATTATAATTTAGCCTAGGATAGATTATACATAATTAATTAATAATTAATAATTATAATTATAATATTGAATTGTTATAATTATATTATTCAATTACTATAATTCTAATATATCTTTTTTGAACAAATGGAAAATTACCATGTGTTTTATGGCCATTGGTTTTTTAATTTGCCACGTGGTTAAATCTAAACCACCCATTGATGGCACATTTGGTAGCATGTGACTATTCCAAATGTAGTCATAAATGCAATTACAAATTGGGGTTCCATGTCATACTAAGGTTCATCCATGGCAATGAATGAAAAATTCTAATTTAATTGTAAGGTTTGCGACTACCCTTTCAATTTCATGGCCATGTCATGTCTTTTGTGATTGACTGACTTACGGCACTTGTCCAAGGTAACTAGGTTATTTCTAGTCGCATGTGTCCATTACAACTATAAATGAGTTGCAAATTCAGTCATTCATGGTCAAATTTCTTTTAATGAAAGGCACCTATTATTCATTGGTAGAGGTGAAATTTAATTCCTGCAAAATTATTCCACATTACTATAACAACAAAATTACACTTTACATGCATACATCCATTATTTCTGCATTAATTCTCCACACACTCAACACTGTCATTCATTAAAACACCAAATTCATGGTTATTTCATATAACCTAAATTTACACTTCAGAATACATTGAGTTTTTTTTCTAGAAACAAGATTACAATTCATTTCGTCATATTTTGATACTTGGGAGTCCCGGGAAAAAGAGCCATTTGGATGTAGCTTCGGCGGAGAGCTGTAGAAAATACTATATGGGGGAAGCTGATGGCTCCCCCGAGCCCGGGCCATGGTGAGTCTCGTGTGTTAAAGTGCTCGTGGCTTGTCCCAACACCCAAGGGTGTTCCCGAATGCTAACTAATCCTCTTGTGGTTGGTTTTGGATGCAGATTCGAGCTTGATAATCTAGTCCCTCTTCCTAGTCTAATTTCGGGACTTCTAGCACGCCCCTCTACCCCCTTTTAGTGCTGGAAGTCGAGAATGGGCCCCAAGTCCCAACTTTCCACAACTCTACATAGTTGGACCTTCAAGTGAGTTCCACAAGGGACTTGGGAGTGTGTCATGAAAGGTGTTTTTCCTTCACCTTCCATTGGCCACCAAGCTTGGAATAATCCATTGGCCACCAAGCATGTAACCTTCCATTGGCCATTAAGCATGGAACCTTCCATTGGCCACCAAGCATGGAACCTTCCATTGGCCACCAAGCATGGAACCTTCCATTGGCCACCAAGCATGGAACCTTCCATTGGCCACCAAACTTTTAATCTACCTTCACTTCCCTTTTCCTTCTCTTTAAAAAGCAGACTCAGATCATTAAGGGCTTTCTCTTTGCCTCGGAGATAATTTTCATTCAATTTTGAATATTTGTTCCCACGAGCTTCTTGAAGAAGAAAATAATGATTAGTCTTAGTAGAAGGGAGAAGGAAGGAAAGTAAAATGAAAATCTTGTAATAGTTTTCAAGGAATGGGGGTGGGTAGTGGTAGTGTTAGAAGGTTGGAACTTTAGAGAAATCTCACAAACCCTCTTGGGTTTCATAGCATAACTTCTTACTGGTTTAGCTGCAAATCTTGAGATTTGGTAGCAAATTACGCCTTGTAGTTAACTTTCTAACGAGCTAAGGCAAGCTGGATTTGAATAATGTATGTGTTAAAAATGATGTTTTAAGTGAATGATGGTCTATAGTCTAGTTGAACCAACTGCCTTCATAAAGCCTTCTCGGGTTTGGTAGTATAACTCCTTACTGGTTTAGCTGCACATCTTAAGATTTGGTAGGTTGGTGCGCCTTGTAGTTAACTTTCTAACGAGCTAAGGCAAGCTAGATTTGGATAATGTATGTGTTAGAAATGATGTTTTAAGTGACTAATGGTCTGCAACCAAGTTGAATTATCACCTTTGTAAAACCCTTTCGGGTTTTGTTGCATAACTTCTTGTTGGTTTAGTTATAGAGCTTAGGATTTGGTAGCAAGATGCGCATTGTTGTTAGTTTTCTAGTAAGCCATGGAAAGTTAGATTTGAATGACCTATGTGTTAAAATCAATATTTCAAGTGACTAGTGGTCTGTAGTTATGTTGAACATGGTGTTGGGTCCTTAAACATTGGTTTAAATGAATGACAATTGACATACAGTCCTAAAATGTGTAGTGTGTGAGCTTGAAAAAATATATCTATCAGTTCTAATCGTAAATGATGCATAGGAAGCAAGCTATTTAATTTCAACTACAAACACAATTTAACATCTAGAATTACACTTGCATTTTTCTTTCACCAGTAGCATTTGTGCTTTCAAGCATAATCACCTTGTAGAACCAGGAGTAGAGGGACGGAAAGTCGCCTCACACCTCTTCTTTTATTGTTAGAATAATCTCCACTTGTCTTTGTTCCTAAGTTCTTTGTGGTTTTTTTTCTTCCTAACCCCCTCCTCTAAGGTCTTGTGGTTTCTTTGTCTAAGCACCACCTCTTGAGCTGCTCCACTTCTAAGGTCCTGTGGTTCCTTAGTCTGCACTTCCTCCTCTTGAGCTATTTGATGGGGCCTTATTTTAGTCTCTTCATCCTAGCCCAATACATTTATACTTGTTGAACTGCCATAAATAAATTTGATTTTTTTTTTTGATTAGCTTTTAATTTGTATCTAGAATTCTTTCATCAATTTTTTATTAAGCCAAATTAATCTCCAACTCCTTTGTAAAATATTCTTTTGCAACCTCCCACCATTCCTCAAATTCTACTTCAAAATCATTCATCTTGTTCTTCGTCCTCACTAGGGTACAATATTGCAACATTTGTTCATAATCCTTTAATCTCTTCTTGACACTAGTTGGGTTCAGACTCTTCATTTGTTCTTGTGCCATCTCCAATTGTGCTTGTAGGTGTTGTAGATTCATTTGATACTCCTTCTTTTCCTCCAACAACTTCTTTTTATTTGCCTCTGTTATCTTTCTTTCAAGCTCTTATGATTACAACAAAGATACATTTTTCATATTCACTAATTCCAAATTTGTCAAAACATTTTCCTTCTCCTTATTTTCCTTAGTCAATGCTTTCACTTGATTATCCAAAATGTCTTGTTGTTTTTTATGAAGAAATAATGCCTCTATCCACTTTCTCTCTATGGTTTCCCAGATTTCAGCCTTTTGCTTTAAATCTTGCAATTCTTCATTTTGTGAGTTCAACTGTGATTTGCTATCCTTGAGCTCCTCATTTTCATCTTGCAGTTTCTTATTGAGCACTATAATCTTCCTCCAAATTTCCACATTATGGTTATACCCCTTTTGGAAGTTTCTTTCCTTATCTAATTCCTCCTATAACATTACCTTCTCCTTCTCCCTTGTAGCCAACCTATTCTTCAGACTATTCACCTCCAGAGTCAAATTCCCCATATTCAGATTCATAATTGTTTTGGTCTGAAATAACTCAACTACCTTATTTGCTTACATTACTTTTGTAACTACCTCCTCCACATACTTTGGTGTACTTGTTTGTGTCATAGGATTTCTAGATCCTTCTACAAATGATCCCAGCTCTTGCACCATTCTTCTCCCCAATTCAAATTCAAATTGGAATCCTTTTATAGATTTTGGTCTATTAGGTGGTACTTGTAGTTCTGCTGGTTTGAACACTTCAAAAGCAGGTCATGTCACCACTTTTTTTTTTTGTAGTTTAATAGCATGTAGACCTTCATGTGTCTACTATTGGTTTTGCTACAAATGTTATTCCAAATGTTGCAAATGTCGTGGACTTGTAGTGGTCTCCATCCAATCTTCATATACATTTCCATCAAAGTGTAGATGTTCCTCACCTTTTGGAAACATTGTGTTATGTTCCTCCTTAATTTCTTGGTTCTATTCCTTTAGCAATCTTTCATGTGGAGATGTCATATGTGGTACATCCTGCCTCTACTCCCTTGATCATGTCTCTTGTGGAATTATCATTTGTGGTATCTCTTCAGTTTGCCCAATTGCTTATACCACTATTGGCATTGCCATTACCACTATTGGCATTGCAAATGGTTCCACTCTACCCCTCATCATTTTTTGTGCCCTCAGATATGTGTTTTCCTATTCCCTCTTCATTCTTGAGCTTGAAGTTCCTCCTTCCTCAACTCTATTTTTCCTCTTAAGATCACTTTTTGGAGAATCTATTGTAGCTTTCTTTCTATTCTCCAATGTTGTCTCCATCTCTTCCCTAGTTCTTTTAACCTTGGTTGGTAGTTTTTGTGGATTCTCCCTATTTGTGCACATATCTATTTGTGCACAAATAGATATTGAAAGATCTTTGCCAATACCAATGCAGACTGATAAGTATCGTTCTTATCCCCTTTATTTTCCTTGACATACTTATACCACCAATCTAGTTCACTAAATAGACTATTGAATATAATTTGTGCCCAATCTACCTTCTGCCCCTTTTTTGCTCTCATCATTGTTATAGCATTCTTGTTGCTAAAATACTAGACCTTCTCCTTTTAATAAATGACAAATATAATGGCAAGATATTTGGCAAAATATGGCAG
>Ga0209611_10003985_pt1 | contig 25369 bp, 16 predicted proteins | sample S1TSphgellanicum_3_FD_187693 | JGI IMG/M metagenome (GOLD analysis project Ga0209611, IMG submission 187693) | Host-associated microbial communities from peat moss isolated from Minnesota, USA - S1T2_Fc - Sphagnum magellanicum MG (SPAdes) (version 2) | ecosystem: Host-associated > Plants > Peat...
TTTTTTAGTTCTACAAGCAATAACATATGGGGGCATCAACATTCTTGCCCTTAAGCCTGAAGAGCTTCTTGTTCTAGGAGGTTTTCACAATTTTCTCTTCAGTTCCTCTACCACCATTTGCAAGTACTTATGCCCCAAGCTAGGATCCCGACTCCCCAATCAGGAAGAAACATAAAATTATTTTGGATTGTGAATAAGGTTCCCAATCATTTCCAATTCTTTCATAATAATTCCCACATTTGTCACAAAAACTTATTCCATGTTTGCTTATAGAGGTCCACCTTGAAGACTTCCATTCTTTACACATCATGGGTTCCTCTAAAATCCTTCAACTAGTCTAGTATTGCCTTTGTATGTTGAGGCCTAGGCTAGTGCTATGGTGGACATGTAGTCCTTGCCATTCACTATTGTTTCATCATTGTCTTATGATCCCCATGTTTTTGCCTTTATTGATGTAAAGATTGAAGTTTCAACTCAATGATAATTTTTCCATTTTCATTTTTAGTTATGTTTGTTACTTCTTTGAACTATTTTGTTGAGCTTGGGGGTGGATGACATTATGTGTGTCATCCTAAGGTTGGGTGGAAAGCTCTTGTAAAACTTTAATATGTAAAAGTTTCCTCTCGCCTTGCAACTATGATGTCTTTGCAAAATATTTAGGGTTCCAACATGGATTAATTCATTGGATGGTGAATTTCATGGTCTTCTGTTGTGTGTATTCACATTGTAATTTAGTGTAGTTTTATCAGTTGCAAAGCATTTTGTATTCTTATAAAGTAATATTGCATCCAATATTTTGATTTTTTTCTTTTTTAACTTAAATTTTTCTTTGTATCTATGTTTGCTTATATAGGTCATTATAAACCCTTAAAGCATTTGAATTTGATTTGATAGATTCTTATTACCAATGTTCTCACTTTTCCCTTTTTTTTCAAATTTTATTTTGATTTTTAAATATTATGCGCCTTGGCATCTATCTTCATATGCATGTATGAAGCTCATCTACCATACTTTGAGATCTTCTCAATATTATCTTGTGCAAGATATCCTCCAATAAACCTTTCCCCAAGGCAATAGGAAATCTATAATTAATATTGAATTATTGGCCACATCAATTTATTTAAAGATATTTTATTCATGGCTATTTAGTTAAAGCAAAATGAACGTTCTAATTGACATGAACTATAGTCTCTATTGAGTATAAAAATTAAGCAAATCATATTCTTGGCATTTGAAAAGCTTCCCTACCCGAGACTATACTTGTGATTATGTAATTATGTGTTTTTTAGAATCCAATTCATGAACAAGCTATTCCTTTTGTTTGTTCATTAGAAAAAGGATAATTCATTTCCACCATTGCTTTCATTGTCTATTGATAGGCAATAGTTCCTCAATCCGAACTGATTATAAGCCATACATGTATATTGAGAAACTAAAAAAGTTCTTTTCTAAGGTTATTTTTTCTATAGATAATATTATGTTGGGCTAAAATGATTCTATCCAAGTTAGTGTACTAGTCTGCTACCGAGTTTTATCGAAAGTTGATTTTGGGTATGTCATGGGGTTTTAATAATAAACCATTTAGATCAATGAAAACACCAAAGTGCACTATACAATATAGTTTCTTGGGGAAAAAGACATTTGCAAAGATCATGATTAAGCATTGGTATCATCTAGTTACATCTTGGTTGTTTTCATAATTAGGTTAAATTCTTCATAACATACAATTCCTAACATCCATTGAAAAGCTTACACTACAATCAACTTTTAGCCAATTTTTTCATGGTTTCTTGCTTCCCCCATACATTGGTTTCAATACATGGTTGCTCTAGCTTTGAATTCCTAGATGTCGACTTCTGTGATGGTTAGACTCTCATTTTCAATGGTTTCCTCTTCTTCTCCATCACTTAATACAAAAATTTCTACATCTTCTGTTAATTTTTATTTTTCCTTCCCATTTTTCTTTTTTTAATTTTATTTTGATTGAGGGATCACAAGTTAAAATTGCTTGTACAATGTTCTTTCAAATCTAGCATTTTATTTGCATCGAACTTGAGGATGAACTTTTTCCTGGGCTTTCCAATGGGGTGAAAAACTCTTCATATTCTTCTTCAATTGCTCTTCTCCGAATGATTCCCTTGCTAATATATTGCAAATGTTCATTCCATGACTTATTTTCATTTTCTAACATCACAACCATTGGTAGACCCCTACAATGTAACACATTTTTCAATTAAGTTTAACATGTTCAATCACTATCCAATGTAAACCATACATGCAATCAAAACATGACTTCCATTTTTTTCTTGAATTCAGTATCAATATCCTTTCATAAGTACATGCATTCTAGTATCTTGATTTAGGTTGTCAACGTTTGACCCAATAATGTTCCCAACCAACCAACCAACTAGAGGTGAGTTTTCTAGCTTGAATTGTTTTTTTTCTTTCAAAGTCTGTTGAACAACAACTCATATGTTTTAGTTTGTTGTGGTTGTGTTATGAACAATTCATGTTCATAAACATCTCTTATCCAAGGTAGGTTTCCAAACAACAAACTACATGTAATTCCATGCCCATCCACATCTTGTGCCAACAAACTACATATATTTCCATGCCCATCCACATCTTGTGCCAACTTTGAATAGGCATCTCATTGCTATCAATATAATATTATTATGGAATGCATCCTTTTGCTTGATCAAATGAGTTTGAGCATAACACGTATAATACTAAAAAAAACTTTTAGCATTCAATTCAAATAACACAAGATACCATCCTATTTTCTTAAAAATTGTGCCACTAAGCCAATGATTTCCTCCTATATTTTGCACTCTTTCAATTAACCGATTCTCTCTCATTGGAATTCTTTGGTTTGATTAAAACTGCCATTGTTTCCTTAAAATAAATTTACACACAAAAATTATGTTTGATTAAATACAAATTTTGTTATGTTTCAAGCCCTAGCTTTGAGAAGGTCAATCTATGTTGAATGCTCAAAAAACACAACTCTTGAACAACTCCTAAACCCAATCTACACAATTATACATCTACATGGAGTTTTTCACAGCCTCGCATTTTGAATTATAGATTATTATGCTACTACTTTTTTTGAACATCAATGATATTGTTTGTTTGTATGTTGGACATATTGAGTAGACCCAATTTCCCTAGGTGTGTTGCTCGCATCATTGCAGTCCGTTTCTGTCCTTGGTGTCGTTGGTTCCATGCCTTCCTCTTCTTCATCCATTAGGAAACTTTTTAGGCATGGTGTCTCAGGCACTGTATTTTTTTCTTCATCATCCGACTCCATCACTCCACCATCCAAGCATGTCTCGTAATCTTCATCCTCCACCTCGTTGCTAATTGTATTAACCTCCATTAGTTGGTCCATTTTTATGCTATAAGCGAGCTTTGGTGCTTCATATGGGTCATCCTTTGCATTTGCATCGTTTCTTGGGCAATTTTTTTCTAAGATTAAATCATTTTATTTTTTGGGCACATTAAACCCCAGTAGGTAATTGCACTATTAATGAAATCATGTTCTAAATTTTTTATTCGTCCAATCTATTGGCCATGGATTATTTCCAATTGGTTGTCACAAGCTACTCAAAAACTCTAGTTTAAACATTTTGATCATTGTCCCATGTATCGTGTAATCCTGCAAATGGTAAGTAGATGCCCAATATCCAACCTCTGTCTAGAACTTGACATCTACACTTTTCAACTCTTTTTTTTCCATAGGTGGGTACAAATTCAAATATGATGGTGTTCCACAAGAATATTATGGATATGGATACCATGACACGATGTAGATGAAGAACCTCTACTTTGCTTTTCTTTGATGGAACCTTTCAATTTCAAAATAAAATTAAACTAAATGCACAAAATAACCTAAGTTTGGGAACATGTTGGGTTGGTGACATACTTGTAGTCTTCCACTCAAATTTTGCATTTAAGTCTAGTATGACAACTTTGCTTTTGATTAGACCATTTGGTTGGTAGAAGTAATTTTGGAATAATAGCCACAACAACAAAAGGTCCATGTACCTCAAGTGATTTGGTTGGATGTTGAGTGAATTCACTGGTCATAATGAACAAGACCTAATGGGGAAGTAGTGAATTCATTGGCCTAATGAATGAAGACTAGTGAACTGCACCCACATTTTGTAATAGTGAACATACATGCTAGAATGGTTCCAAATGGGAGAACTACATTTGTTTCAACTACCACAAAATCAAGTATTTATTGCTCATTTAATGCTCAAATCTACTCTTTTTAGTGATTTTTTGTTTCAACAATCACTATGGATTTGTTCAACAAGCAATTTCAACGTTCAATTTTGACCCTCATTTTATTTTTTTCAAAACTAAATATTTCCTTTTGAAATCATATATTTTGAATAAATATTCATGTTATCACGTGTATTGAACTCCAATTTAATGCAAACAATGGGGATTTAAATCCTCCTTCATTTCTCAACACGTTTTCATTTTTGACTATCGTATACCTTTCATGGTTTCAGGGTCACCCTTATCATTTGATGATTCACTTGAAGTTTTAACATTTTGTTCTTTAATTCTGGTGGCACCCAAGCTCACTTGTTTGGAGTTGCATATAGTCATCTTTAGGTTTCATGAATTTTGTTGAGAATAAGTTGTTATACATTACTAAATCTTCTATCAACAAATCATTTAGTAAGCTTGTAAAAAATGATTATCGAATCAACTTCTTTAGACTTGTGGGTTCTTTGAAGAAATCCATGGAATGTGTAAACATTGCTCAATTGTAGTCTTCCATATCCTCCTTCGAAATATTTATAGTTTGTTTGAGCAATGCAATATTTTTTTTGTTTATCTTTGCATTCACCCATTGCCATGTCGCCCATTCATCTATTTTGTCAATTGCCATTTTCCATTTTTTTCCCCATGTTTTGATTTCTAGTAAATGTAGGAGGGGGATTAGCTAAATGTCATCTCACATATTCTATTTAGTATGCTTGAAAAAAAAGTATATTCAATCATACATTCTAAGGTGTTTGGTGTGACATTTGGTGTCAATTTCTTTCTTCCCATTGTAAAATAAAGATTTCATAATTGGAAACACGTGGTAGAGGTAGAAATGATGAAGGTAGGCAATTTGGGTGGAGTAAATGCAAATTCAAATATAGAACAAACAAATTAGTAATAAAAGGGGGAAAATGCAATTTGATTATACAAGTAATAAAAATGGTGTTTATATGCAAGAGGTTGAGAATGTGAATGAAAATAACAAATAACTTGAAATGGTATTAATAATTTAAAATGTTAGCGATTACCAGATATTTTCTCAATTCCTAATGGGCACATGCCTCTTAGTGGTGAATGGGTAGTGTATGAATTGGCACATCCCTATTGGTGGGTTAACAAGTTAATATGCCATTGAATTGGATTTAGTTAAAAATTTCCCATGGCTTAGATGTTGCATAATTTAATATAAATGAAATATGAAGTATGATGTCAACATTTCATTTGTCATATTCTTCAAAATAAACCAACATAAATTTATCCATCCTATTTTATTTTCAATTAAAAATATATATATATATATGTTGCCAACATTCATGAAAAAGTTCATCCATTTTAATTGTCATCCATAAATATCATTCATCCATGAACGCATGGCAAAATATTTGTCCATGTCACCAAATATTTTGTCTCATGTGTCAAAAATATTATGTTAACATCAACAAAACAATCTTGAAAAGATTCCCTTGAGTTCACTTGTTCACATTCATGCTCACATGCTCACTAGATAGCAACCCTAAAAGGTGATCAATTTTCATGAGGTTTTTTATATGCCACTAAATTGGATTTAGTGAAAAAAATTTCCCATGGTTTAAATGTTGCATAATTTAATATAAATGAAATATGAAATATGACATCAACATTTCATTTGTTGTATTTTTCAAGATAAACCAACATAAAAATTTTCCATGGACTGTTTTTTTTTCAATCATTTTTAAAAAATAGTATGTTGCCACTTTCATGAAAAAGTTCATCCATAAATATCATTCATCCATGAACACGTGGTAGAATATTCATCTACGTCACCAAATATTTTATCCCATGTGTTAAAAATATTTTGTTGATGTTAGCAAAATAATCCTGAAAATATTCCCTTGGGCTCACACTTGTTCACGTTCACCTACTCACCATTCACACTCACATGTTAATGAGATAGCAACCTTGAAAAGTGATCAACTTTCATGAAGTTTTTTACTTCACATTTTTATTTCATGTCACTAAACCTAGTGGCTAAACCTAAGTGACAGTTAATGGTTAAATTTAAATTAAACATAATGGCTAAATTGAATAACCAAACTTAATGGCTTAATGTAATGGCTAAACATAATGTTTAAATCTTAGCTAAACCTAGTGATTAAATGTAATGGTTAAATTTAGTTGATAAACCTAATGGGGTAAAAACATGGTAAAGTATACAAAAAAGTGAGAGCTTTTAGATTTACCCTATATCATGCATATAAAACAAAACAAGTAACATAAAAATGGGTGGAAATATAATTGTAAACCATCCCACACCTATATTACTACTATAAGAATTCACTTCTAAAAAAATTAAGACCAAACGAATTTAAAAAGTAGATTAAAAGTATTTCCATTTGCTAGGTGGTAAATTTGTAAATGGGGACACTTTTAGTCTACTTTTAAAACTTAGTTGTTATATAACTTTTCAAAATATAAATATCATTATAGTTTTGAAGTGTGGCCATAATAGAAAGTAGAAAATCTATCTATTAAAACGTACTTACCAAATATATTACAAAAGTCCACAATGTAAAAAATAGATGAAAAGTAGATTGCAAAATCTACTTATATTTCTAGAAACCTACTTTCAACCTATTTTTACAATGTGGAGTTTGAAAGTTAATGCATAATAGTGAAGAACTATTTTGTATTTGATCATTCAAGTAAGAATATTCCATGTACAAATGGTTTATGATGGATTTTCTTTTTTCTTTTTTTTACTTGTCAAGTAGACTACCAAGGAAATTTATTTGTTTACTTACCATGTTTATGCCCAATGGCTAATCTTCATGGCTAAAATTTGGCTAAACTTAGTGGTTGAATATAATAGTTAAACATAATGACTAAATCTTGTCTAAACATAGTGGTTAAACATAATGACAAAACATTGATTAAGCATAGTGGTTAAATCTAATGGTTAAATCTAATGATTAAATATAATGACTAAACCTTGGCTAAACATAGTAGCCAAACTTAAGCTAAACCTAGGCTATACCTAGTGATTAAATTTAAACTATATCTAGTGACCAAATTTAATGGTTCAACTTCAACCAAACCTAATGCCAAATCTAATGCCTAAACGTAATGGTTAAATCTAGTGACTAAATTTAGTGGATAAACATTGTGGTTACACCTAATGGTTACATTTAGTGGTTAAATTTAGGTAGGTAAGTGGGTGGATAAGTATGTAGGTAATATGTAGGTATGTGGATAGATAAATAGGTTGTACAAAGGTGAACAAATATAGTAGCAAGGTAAGTAGTAAGTAGGTGGGTGGGTGGGTGGGTAATAAGTAGGTAAGTAGCTAGCTAAGTAAATAAGTGGGTGAATAGGTAGGAGGTAAATACATAAAACCATGTTGCATTTGATTAAAGACCATCGGTCATTTTGATTAAAAATTATTGGTCATCTTGACTAAATGTTTCAATTGATTAAGGATCATTGGCTATTTTGACTAAATGTTTAATTTGACTAAAGACCATTGGTCATTTTGATTAAAAATCATTGGATATCTTCACTAAATGTTCCACTTAATTAAAGATCATTAGCCATCTTGATTAAATCTTCCATTTGACTAAAAATCATTGGTCATTTTGATTAAAGATCATTGACCATTTTGATTAAATGTTCCACTTGATTAAAAACCATTAGTCATTTTGACTAAAAATCATCAGCCACCTTTTTAAAGGTTCAAATTGACTAAAGACCTTGGCCATTTTGATTAAAGTTGTACAACTTAACTATATGTATCTAGTAAAATAAATCATTATAATCAAAATTGATTAGTCAAAAAACATGTGTCATTCAAACACCATGGTTTTTAGTCAAAATCTACACATGTCCATTAATCAAAAATTACAAATTAATCAACTTGAACGTCTTAAAAAACCATGATTTGTAATAGTGTGTTGAACAATTCAACTTGGGGTTAAATCACCTACCATTAAAGGAAGAATATGCCAAGAAAGTGGCATTTTTCCATGGGTTGCAACAACCTTGGGCAAACAACACAATCTTTCAACATGGGAAGGTGCCCAAGACTTGTGACAAATTACCAAGGGTAGCCTTACCAATACTAATACCTAGTTATGCCTAGTCAATATTCACAACCCATTGGTTAATATACACAATCTACTAACCAATACTCCCAACCACTTGGCCAATATTCACAGCCAACTAAACCTCATATGCCTATGCCATCTAGTCAATACCCCCAAGTTATGCCAACACCTAATCAATACCTGCCAGTCCCAAGCACTCAATACCCCCCAATGCCATTTACATTTGTTCAATACCCCTGTGCAATTGTCCATGCACCTACAACTCAGTACCCAAGAGTCTTGCCAATTCATTTAGTTTAGTATCCCTAAGTGCTCCCATCTTAATCAACCCCATACCCCCCACTCCCACCCACCACTTCAACTCAACACCCACCAACCCCACATGCGCAAAGGCCTCAATATCTTGGAACCCACAAATGGTAATTGGTCAATACCAACAACAACCTTTTGCATGGCCTATAATTCTAACAATCAATATGCCACCAGGATAGTGGCCTGAAACAAGTAACCCAACAACCCTTACTTACCCTCCAAACATCCAAAAGTCCATGGGAGGTCAATCCAGTGTGGGAGTTGGATTAGCTATAGGCATGTCTGCCCAATTAGATAGCATAGTGGTTTCGTCAAACTAGTGTTCAAGGCAAACAAAACAGAGGGTTAAACGTTGTGCAATGGATAAAGTCATGAATAGGCTTGGAATTGAAATGGCAGAACTTCATGGTAAGGATGTCAAACCTATTGTACATTTTAATCCTTTAGGAAGACCCATTGGTGGTGGCAAGTGCACTTGGTTAACTACACTTCGAGGGTATGCCTTGAAGTTCAATCCTGCCATTGAGGACATTCGATGACAACCTATTGAAGCTTGGATGCCATAAAAGAAGCTTTGGATGTGGGTTTTGAGTATATATTTTTTTCAGTTGGCTATAAGTATGTCAAGGACCAAGTGGTTGTTGTATTGAAAAGTAGGCATGGTTGGTTTAAGAAGAAGATAAAGAAAGGCGAAAGTAGACCACATAATTGCACAAAAGCACATTGGGACTAGTTGATTGAAGTTTTCAAACAAGAGATGTAAATAGGGCTGCACAAATGACAAGAATTTGGGTAGCTTAGAAGAATGCATCATGAGTTGGAAAAGAATGTGATATTAGTGTGGAGGAACGAATGGTAAGTAATTAATTTCCTGCTTCCTTTTTAAAATTTCATAATTTGCATTTCCTTGTTCAATTTCAAATTTTGATTCTAGAACCTATGGGTTGGATGGGTTTAGGAGGCTAACCTAGGATGAAAGCCCACATTGGTGGAGATATAGAAGGAAGTTGTGAGGGAAAAAAGTTCTATCAAGCGCAAAAGGCTAAAGGTGGAGGAGGATGAGGTTAGAGGAAAATAAATAAACATCTTTTCTGTCTTAATTAGGTCTTGCAAGTTGTTTCAAATGAAACATTATCTTTTTGTGGTTCTATTTGTCCTAGTTGTATTTTTGTCTTTTTGTCATTTTGTCTATCCTAGTTAATTAACCTTGGATGTCAAGCTTTGATTTGTCCTAGCTAGGTCTTGCAAGTTGTTTCAAATTAAGCATTATCTTTCCATCTTTTTGTCTATCCTAGTTGTCTTTCTATCTCTTTATATTAATATAACATCCTGCACCTAATGTTATAGCCCAACAAGAAATTTGGACAATGCAAGCCAATTTTTGACATTTGACGTTGACCTACACATACGGGCCATGGAGAATAATTATGAAGAACTTGTTAAGGTCACTGAAGATTTGAAATCTAGTAATGATCAACTAATGCAAAAGCAAGATCATATATTCAGTAAGATGGAGGAAGTGTGTTCATTTTTGAAGTCAACAACCATTCATGTGGGTCAACCCGTAGTTGAGGGATGGAAAATGTTAGATGCTATTGCTAACAAAGTGATTGCCTCTCATGATGGCAACATGGCCATGGTAAGTAACATGCAGATTATAAGACAAGATTTGTTAGGTTATGTTTCCCACTTTGTTGGATTGGGTTGTTATGTTTCCAACTTTGTTCAATTGGTTTGTTCTATTTCCCATATTACTGGATTAGTTTTGCTATGTTTCCCAATTCATCTATACAAAAAAATGTAATGTTATCATAAATTAAAATAAATATTTAAATATTATATATATATAATTGAAATCACCTACTAGTTGTCTAACCTAGTTGAAAGTTATAGTTGCAATAAAATTGCAAACAAGATTGCATTTCATCCATCTTTTAGTACATTTTATCATGGACATACATGTGCGTTGATGGTGACACCAAAATAATTGAACACAAATCAATGTCTTGACTATGTGCCAACTAGAGAATGCTAAGAGTATTCCAAAAATGGCCTTTTAGTCGAAACATGCTTCACATTGTTTATCAACATAGTTGGACATTCAATTTGGAAACATTGTTGATGTTGGGAATATTTGTCAAATGACCCCCTAGTTGAAAAATGCTTTCAACTATGTAACAATATAATGGATGACTCAATTTAATTGATAATTGCCATAAAAACAAATCCCAATTACAACATAGTTGCAAATAATGTGCAATTGAAAACATTTTGCTGTAGAAGGGGGGTATTCTATTAGTGTGTAAAGCCCTTGGGGCTAATTTCAACTTTTGCAGCAATAGGAATGTTTGATTTAAGTTGAAAATTGAACTTAACTCATGTAAAATGGGCCTATTAATCACAAATTTAACATGTCACAAATGAATAATGAAAATCATGTGTTGAAAACACATTTCATACATGGATAAATGTGCTGATGAATCAAGTATGAATTTATGAATGAACGAATGTCACATGAAATTTACATCTTCCTATAACATTATGTATCAAATGTGTTTTCAAGGCATGATATTAATGTGTGAAATGTATGAATTATGAATGAACGATTATTGCACAATTTCCATTATTAAGTCATGAGATGCTAAATTTGTGATTTAAAGATGAAGACTAAATGAAATGACAACATAAGAAGCAAGCGGCAATCAAACAATGTAGCATTAATTTTATTCCAATTCACAAAGTTAATAATAATTTAGAAACGAACATGGGATCTAATGGTGGACATTAAGAACACTTGCAAAAGATCTTGCTTACATTAAAATTTGATTATATCCAAAAAATTAAAAAATTACATTTGATATGTACAAATCAAATGTGGAGCACTTAGATCCATTATGATCATTAACGTATGAAGGTTAAACAAAGGTTGATCTACCTATAATTTAATCAATTATGAATAGGATGTTACATTTTGGCAGAAAACCTTAAATGATATAAAAGCCAATCATCACTTTTAACACAAAGATGATATATGCCATTCAAATTTATTTTGGGTAACCATATATCTAGACATTGTGAATCCCTGCAAGCACAATCATAACACCTTTAACATTTGTAGACAATATTAAAATATAAATACCTTAAAAGTAAGGTGAAGGAACCATTTCCCAAATGTAAAGGCTAAGCATAACAACAAATAGAAAATAAAAAAAGGTGAGGACATAACTAGACACCTACAAAAGTCATCACAAACTTAACATCTCACAATTTAAAAATGGAAACCATGTAACATTAAATCATTCATAATTCATACACATCATGCATTAATATTATGAATTGGAAACACATTTGGCACATGGATTTATTGGAAGATGCGAAATTCGTGTGACATTTATTCATTCATAAGTTCGTACTTCATTCATCAACACATTTATCCATGTGTAAAATGTACAAACCTATGAATGAATGAACTTCACATGATTTTCATTACTAATTTGTCACATGCTAAATTTGTGATGGTGTGAACACAAACAATCACTATGGCACTAAAAAGGATTCAAAGGCACCCTTTGAGGATTCGGAAACAACAAGTGATCGACTTTTTTTACTATGAAATCTCACAAAGAAATAAAAATGTAAAATGTTTTGTGTACTAATGAATTATTACCGACTTTAACTATGAAGGAAATTGATGAATCAGAAGGGGGAAGGTAGACTAATTTCTCCGAAGGAAGGGAGGCAAGTGAAGAGGTATGAATGGTTTGATTTTTGTAAAAGAACAACATATCTTGGTATTTCAATCCCAAAAGAGTTGTAATGATTTTTGAATTTTTCATGAATAATTTTTTGTAATAGTAGTTCATGCATGTCTTTTGCATATTAGGAGGTAGTTAGAAAGGATTATGGCCAAAGCTCTAAGGATGATGGGGCCAACATAGAATGAACAAGCCTTCAACATTCAGTATGACAAACAAAAAATTAGGATTTCAATTCACTTTCTACTTTAAGGGCTTGGGAGGATATATGTAGTCTTTGTGAATGTAGTTCCTTTTCATTGTGAACTTGTTTGTGTAAGAAGAGATAGAAGGCAAAAAAACCTCAAAGGTGTTGGAAATCATTCAAGAGGAAAGCTTCACCTCCAAGGTAAACTTCCCAAATGCTTCTTTCTTTCTTATTTTCATTATTGCTTGCTTTTAGTTTGCCAGTAAAAAAAGTCGAGCTAGAGCTTCAAGTTGAGCCCAGTCTCGGCCTTGTTGAGATTGTTTAAAAATATCCAAGCCTGAGCTTGAATTTGAGCTTGGACAAAGAGCTCAAATCCAACCTCAAGCTCAATTTTTTTATAGTGGTTAAGCTACTCTCAGCAATGAGAGTAGCTCAACAACTATAAAAAAAACATGGGGTTTCTTGACAACTTATAATAAACAATTTAAAACAATGTGTACTTTGGTGAAAATTGATTCAAATGGATACCCTAATCATGCTAGAACCCAATCAAATTTTGTATCAAGTTAGTATGTATCATAAGTAAGCAGGTAAGGAATGTAAGTGATTAAAATTTAGGTAGGAACACGACTTGATGTCTTCTAAGTAGGTAGATGCATGTGGATGGTAGTTATGGGACAAGAATGCAACAAGAAAGTGTCTATTGTCTCCACACCATCTATCCTAATGGCGAACAACCTGGTGCTGGTTCATTCTGGCCAGTCCAGAGGAGGGTTTGTTGTTTCAGAGCATGGGAGCTATGGCGGTAGATTGAGTTCACAATGTGCCTGAGTTTACTTTCCAACACTTTCCGTTTATGCCAACAGGACTGATATTTTACTCACAACATACAGTAAATGCTCCTGTTGGCATGGACTGTTTACTGTCGACAATTTCCATTCATGCCAGAATCTGATCCAACAACCAGATCTCCAGATAAATCTTAACTTTGGCCAAAATGGTCAGTCATTGTGAACTGGAGCATTCTAGCCCCAATAATTGGCTACTGTGTTCAGAGATTCATTTGTAAGGAAGTATTTGGTCTCCTTCACATTTTATAAATGAGTTGCCTTGCAAACTTGGTGGAGAATGTTAGTTGTTGCAGGTGGGGAATTCATCCAATACCTCTCTCTCTCTCTCTCTCTCTCTCTAAGGTTTCAAGTATCAGGTAATGCCCCATGGTGGACCCAGCATTGCCAAAATAAGGTGCCTATGATGAGGTGGTAGCCTGGTCCAACGCCACACGCTTGGGAATATCACCCACCCATCAGCCTTACCCATCATAAAAACACAAGCAGAACATTATGTGTAGGTTAAAGCCCAAGGCATTTGACTTTACCAAAATAAGGGCGCATGTGTGTGAGATGGAGCTAAGCGCAAGCCTGACACCAGTAAATCCCATTGCCAAGGGCTTCATCATGCATAAAGACACTTTTTTGATTTTACATAAAGCTCATTTTTTTAATTTTCTCCTGTGATACTTGCTGGGTATTATGGGAAAAATAAAAATGAAGGTGGCCATTACGTGTTTTGAGCTGCCCACCCTTTGCAGAAGAAAGATTATATGCAGTAAGGCGACCTCTACCTACGCTAAAAAATTCAAGCAGGCCTTCACAATGAGGTGGATCACACTAAACATGAATAGATCATGAGGTGGTAGGACCAAGCGGAAATCACCTTGCACCTAACAACAGCTGCATTATTCATAAATATAAGGTGCTGTCAAAATGCTGTAGGAATTTTCTACTAGTGCTTTAGGGTGAGTCTTGTGTAATTTATCAGACAGTTGAGAGGGTTTCTGATAATAAAATCCAGTTTATCGACTAGGTACCACAAAAGTGCAAACAAGTTCAGCAACAACACCGCCTCGCATGCTATTTGTAACTGTTGATTTAGGGAAGGATTTGTGCTGACAATCACCTCCATTTCTAAGACAAGATCCCCCCAATGTGAACCCCCTACTGTCCTAGTATGGACTAATTTAGTACTGTCTAGAATCTGTGACTTCAAGATCACAAATTAGTCTGGATGTCCTCCCTAGATTGAGAGAGTACATTTCTAAAAGATTTATTGACTGGCACTTGGTACAAACTACTGCCAAGTTGCAAACAGTTTCCACAAAAGCCTGAGAGGGAAGTCTCTCACAGTTTAGTGTGTGATATGTACAACAACATGATCTTTTGATTTTGAAACTTCTCAGGTGTTCCACCTGCAGGCACACAGCTCCTCTAAATTTTGAAAACTTGACTAGGACATTACAATCTACATCAATCAAATAATATAATATATCAAGGTAAAGGAATCTAATGAATTCTTTACAACTATAGTCTATGCATGAAATTTGGTGATGTAGAAAACCAACCAAAAAACACCTTCTTTTTTTCCCAGTTTGAAAAAAAAACATTGGCTAGAAAAAAAGACGTTTGGGTCAGAGCAAAGGTATACATTGACTGGATTGGATATTAAAATTGCACAACCTCATCTGAGGAAATAGTAGACCAAATCTGGTTTTCCTCTCTTATTCCCAGCTTCCCAAGTTTTATGTATGGATGATTGGAATTGACCTATTACTGTATAGATATGGAAAGACTTGGGATAGAGGCACATTACAAGAAAATTTACAATTTGTGTAATTCTTACATGAGTTAATTCGTATAACAAAACACAATTATCCAGAAGTATGGATATCTACAAGTTGCCAAGCTCACTTGGATTATAATGTTTCCATTAACAAAATAAAAAATTCAACCAATTTTTTAATATGGCAAGAACTTTTTAATTTTGATTAGTTACAAGAGTCCAAAAAAAGAACAAGGTGTGTTAAACACAATGGCCTTGTCATTAATTTAATATCAACAATTGATATTTATGATAAATTGGTCATATCTAGGGGAAAAATAAAAAACAAATCTATTTTAATGTACATTATGTTGTTGTAAAAGAAAAAAAAATCATGAATTGTTTTTCATTGTTTTACATCACATTAGTTATGAGGAACCCAAAAGGGATCTCACATTAAATGATGACATGTTCTAGGAACCTATTTAAATATTTAAAATTTTGTTACCAAACCAAAACCATTAGAGAAATGTCACAACACAAATTTTTTTTGCAAATCTAATGACTTTATTCTCAAAAAGAAAAAGAAAAAGTGACCAAATATTCTCTTTTCATATTTAGTTTTCCCATTTGTGCAAAATTTCAAACCAAAAAAAAAGAGTCATCATGGCATGTGTATTTGAATGTTTTCAATTGTCACATTTTGAAAGAATTACATAAATTTTTGCGTATGATGGGTGCCATTGCCATTTTTGGAAAAAGTAGTTTCATATTTAGTTTTGTGGTTATGGATTGGTGACAAAGTCACTTGTGCTAGGTGCACATTTGAGGAGGTGGTAGAAAAAACAAAATGTCAAAAGATGAATGTGAATTTTTTTACAACCAAATTGGGATGAATCATGTCACCTAGTTGATAGGGGGTAAAATCTCTTGAAGCTATTATCCTCTATAATGATGCTCAACACAATATTCTTCCCTTACAAGGCAAGATCAACAAAGGTAGAAAGGCAAATTCTATTATGTAGATTCACTAGACATTTGACATTGCATTTGGCCATCAATTTGTCACAATGAAGAGATGGGAACACCAATTGGCACACAAGATGCATCCATCAATCTCACATGAATTGCAACTTGTGGTGTAGATTCAAAGTTTAACCAAATGATGAGCATATGGCCATTCATGTTGTAAGTAGACCTCCTATTAATCCCTTCCATATTGAGCTTCATGATTTCAAAGTTGTTTGGCAGCTAGTTGTTCATTGTTGCCTTCAAGGTCATAAAGTACTTTAAAGGTACTCTACCACTCTAAGCTTTCAAGACTTAACATCCCACTTTCAACTTTCTATTGCCTTTTGATCCTCCTTTAATCTTTATGTCACATCATATGATGTTTAAGGTTAGTATGTTGAAAGCAAGAAGTTATTTGTGAATTGCATTTGTGTTGCAAGTTGCAACAACTTTTCAAGTAGATTTTGTGTGAATATTAACTCAAATCTTGATTTTTTGGTATAATTTCTAACTTTAAAATTTACATTGTACAATGCACCATGCAAGATGCACCAAGGATATAAATGGTGGAACAAGGTTTTGAGAATCGAAGATTCAATGTTGGGACTCGCTTCTAGTGACTTACATGTTGGGGCATTTCGAGTCTTGGATCTTCATTTTGATTTTTGAACTTTAGTCTTGGACTTTGGATTGGTGTCAACATTCAAGAGTCAACTCTAGATTTTCATCATTCGTGCATCACAATGATCAAAGGGAGTCCAATCATAATTCCTATAATTATTTCCCAATTCTCGAAAGTTTCCCACCTACATTAATGATTGTTGCTACACAATGACACTTCGCAATTTCAATGGTTTAACATAAGGTAAGGTACCCAACCGATTGCTATGTTTTGTTGTTAATGGTGTGAGTAAATTTTAGGGTGTTCAACATGGGGTGTAATTGAAATCTAATACTTGCATGCCCTTTTTTTTTCCGGGATCCATTGTATGACACATAAGACAAATTTGGCAATCCAAACCACAAATTTAACATGGTTAGAGGACTTGCTCCAACCCATATCCCATATACTTTTTCTTTTGCAAGTCTAAATATATAAAACACTACTTTGAATTTGTCAAACTAGCTTAGATCATGTGGAAACAAAAGGTAACATTGATATGTACTTTGTAATTCAAGACTAAATAGATTAGAATATTGAGTTCAATGAAGTGTGTACATGAAAAGTACCACCTAGTGTTGATGAAAATGACAATTGATTCAACAACTTTGGCCTAAGCTTGAATGCCTTAATATCATGCATAGACATCCAACATAACTTGGATCAACCATGTGTGATGTCTAAGTGATGCTTGGACTAGCTTGCTTTTGTCTATGTTGAGTGCAATTTATTCCCTCATCAAATTGGCCCATTTGTAAGATGTTTTTGTCTATTATTTCATTTCAACAATTTCAATTTATAAGGCAGATTTGTTTTAAATGCATTTTTATGAAACATTTGGGTTCAAGGGAAATGTTTTGAAGCTTTTCAATGGCTTTGTGAATTACAACCATTTGCACAAAAATGAACATTTTGATTTTGAGTTCAGGGGGCTACATATATGGGAAAAATTCAAGGACTAGGTCATTAACGATGTTTTTTTTATCACTAAAGAGGTTTATTCCAAGGTAGTTATATAGGTCAAATGTTAATGATGTTTGTAATTGAAAACTTAATATATCTAAACTAGGTAATCATTTCACTTCTCACAAATTAATGGATGCTCTTGTGGTGATTTACCCCAATATTGGTTGGGTCTTGACCTTAAAACAAAAAAAATCAATTGTACCTAAATGCAATCAAAGTTAATATTTATTGTGTACCCATGAAATGCTTGCCTTTTATAGGTATGGATTTCACTTACATTGGACCCCACAACCCTTGATATGCAATGTTTTTTTCTTAACAATGAAGGGTGAAAACATGGTCAAAGGAACCAAAGGTGCCAAGGTAAAAGTTCTTTTCCAAGGATTGCACATGACATGTGTCATTTTTTTTGTTGGTTTATAATTTTATATTTTGGATACCCAATATAACATTGCATGTTATATATAAATACATTTTGACTACAATTTGATTTTATATCATATATATTATGCATTCATACCCTCTATCACATAAATATGAATAAATTTTGTTAAGGCCACATTTTCAAAATCCATAATTTTTAGGGTAAAAAACACATTTGAACCAAATGTGCTCAAATTGGTTATAAAACAAAAATTCACTAATTCAAGTCCTTTTGCCCTTCTAATCATCAATGTTAAAATCCTCTTCAATTTTTAGAACAAATGGTGTACATTTGTAAAACAAATGACATTTGAAAAAAATAAGGATTGTCCACTTTCAAAGTTTAAGTGCTTTGAACATGCAAAAACATTTTTGATTTGTGTCAAGCTTTGAACATATAAACTTTGCAATTAATGAAAAATATTCCAAAAATATTTATGCCAATCCAAACTATTATGCTTCCGTTGTGATCTTTTAAACATACAAAAGTGTATTTTAAAGAATGTCCACTCACTTGGGTGGCTCCTTTGACTGTGTTTTTACCCTAAAAATAAATTTGAAAATTATTATGGCTAACCTTACATTTGTAAACTTTTGACACATTTGTGAAGGTAATTGATTTGAAACCATGCAACCTTAATGGTTGTGCACAAGATGTTGAAATATATCAAATTAGTTAAAATTGTAGTTGTGCAACTTGGTTAAATGGAAAACGAACAATGCTTTAGTACATTCAAATTTATGAGGACAAATCTAGCAAATAGGTTAATAAGCCATCTTGACTTGGTCATTTGAATGGGTAAATGATGTTCTTTTTTGTTTATCACTAATCTTGTTTGTGGTTTTACTAAGGTTATTTACTTGTGTAGGTTTATGATTTGGTCGAGGTTCAATTCCTTTAGAAGGCTCATTTTTCATCTTTGAGATCAAAAAGATGGGTAAGTTGCACATACATGTAAGAAAAATAATGCCACCTTAGGGTGGATGCATGGTAGGGTTGACCAATTTGAAAATAACATAGTTCACCTTTCTATTATTTAGATGTGATTTTTATTGCCACAATGTTTTGTACATATTGGAATTTTAAATGGGATCCATTTTGAGGTTATCGACTTTGATATCTACACAAAGCATTGTGCAATTGATTGATATGAAAAACATATAAAATTATAAGAGTTATGGACTTTTGAAATTGAAAATCAAAGTTGGTAGTGTTATCAACAATTAATGAATGGACTTTGGTTTAATTTTATGATTGACCTTTAAACTTGTTAGGGACTTGGCTTTAGTTAGAAAATATGATAATGAAAATAATATTGAAATTTTTTAATTCATATTTAGTGAATTTTATTACCTATGAACTTTTATTTGGTGAAAAAATTCAAATATTTTTCAATTTTTCATTTTTTATAAAACAAAAACATGAATTGGGTTGAGATTTTACATATATGTGTTAATCAAATGTGTTCTTAAGGGGTAAAAAATTTAATGGGAAAAAATTGCTTAGAATTGATGCATTGTTACTATTTAACTACAAAAAACCTCTTGAGGTTAAAAAAACATACAAAGGAAATGGACTTTTAAATTATGGAACTCTTGTTGCTTTTTGGACCACCTTGCCATGCACTTACCTTTCACCAAATAAGAGCAAGGTAATAGGAAGCTAGGGTGCATCATTTTTTGTGTTGTAATCAAACTTTCTACAAGGATGTTGTAACTACAATTGTAACAAAATGAAAAGTTAGGAAGAAAAGATGATGATTGAGCTATAGATTTTTGGAGGTGGTGAAAATCATGTAAACTTTACATGTGGATTATATTAATGAATCCATCCCAAAACCTCTTGTATTTTCCATCCCAAAACCTCATGTCTCAAAATTATAATGCAAACTATTCCAAGCTTAACTACACCTTTCTAGCTCCAAGTTTATGAAACATAAAAAACAAAATGCAAATAGGATATTGAAATTGAATGCAAAAAAATATAAATAAATGTAGGATGGTTGAAATATGTGCATATTAGAAAATTAAATAATAATAGGGTTGAGAATAATGAAATTCATTCATTTAACACCCCCCAAACATTGCTTGTTTGACACAAATAGTTTGAAAATTTAATACTAGGTGTCCCTTATTAGTTTTTTTCCTACCATGAATGTTAAAAAGGTGTTTGAGGGGTGGCTCTTTCAATGAATCAACTTTGTCCAATTTTTATCACATAATCCCACTTAACCAATAATACCCTTAAGTTTAACATTACAAAATGGACTTACATGGAATGTTGCATGTGCCAAAAATATCCACCCTAACTTGCAGCTACTCAGCCATAACAAATGAAATGTTGCCCATTCAGCAAGGAAAAATAACTTCAGCTGACTATTTTGGAGCTAAAGAGAATAATTGTCATTGGATTGAATCTTCTCTCACTTTTATGAAGAAGACGCCAAATATTTTGACAAGGATGGGCTGACTGTAGCTTCGTTGCTGCTCGTGGGACCCACCAGATCACCAGCCAGGCCACTGGTAGAGTTTGGGATAAAAGAAAACACTGAATCCAACCATTGTCCAGATTAACAAGATTCACAGTCTCATGATCAGTGCACCTAAAATGGAATTAAAACACAACAATGTCATTTGCTTACAAAATTACTTTCAAGGAACACATGCTTGATCAAAGCAATTATTGTGATTAATGCATGATCATGTGGACTCTGGAGGTTCCCATAATGGAGTCAATTGCTGTTAGTTCATATTCTCCTGGCCAGAGTGAACCAGCATTCATGAACACTCCAGCATGGATGGATTATATGTGGACAGGACACGCTATTTTTCATTGGGTTCTTGTTCTCAGCTAACCTCCCCATAGCCAAGGGTTCTAAAAGTGTATATGGATTCTAAAATTGGGGTTTATCCAACGAGATGGCCTCACACCAGGATAATAGGAGTGGTGCATTTGTGGGTGCTCGGTCCTCCCAGCCATATATTCTCCATTATTGATGACCTAATTATCATGCTGATTGGGTTCAGCATGGTTGTTGATTCTGTAGCCTGAGAGTAGACCTAAGCAACTGTTAGCCAGGAGCCACGATCAACTAAACCCTCACTGGCTAGCTCTGTTCATTGAATTTGGCCAATTCTGGCTCCTAGCTTACTATCTAGTACGTTGAAACACTCCAGATTGCAGAACTCTAAATTGGGGGGGGGGGGATATTTTCAATTTGATCATCACAAAAGCATCTTCTCTGTAGATTCAAGGACACTTTAATGCTGGCTTCTTAAGTTATGCACTATATATTATATATGTTAGTCATCAATAACAATGTGAACCATTACAAATCAATCATGCTAATCTTGCGGCGTATAAAATCTATGTCCACAACCTGCACAGTAACCCAAAAATATGTGGGCGATGACCATTTCCTAAAATGTTGTTGAAGCTCCTTATTACTGTGGGTCTGGAGTCTGGACTCACCAGGTACATACTCAATTTTGGGTCTTGGAAATTGTGGCGCTTCTTCTTCTTCTTCTTCATCTGAAGGATCTAGAATCATCAAAGATCAGCAACTAATTTATATATACATATATATATATTGGGTACTAGGTACAACTGTTTAATTTGTATTTCGTGGGATTCGGGAAAACTCTCACGGTTGCAGAGATCAGACTTTCGATTTCCTTAATCTCGTGTTCACCAATGAGGATCAGAAGGCTTTGACTCCAAAATCAGTCTGCACATGGATAGATTTGTTCAATGAGCAAACCCAGTGATTCTGATCATGTAACCCTGCCAGATTTTATTAATAAAGGCACTAATCCCCAGAGGAAGTGAAAGTACAAAAGGAGAGGATCTAAGTCCAAGTTGAATTGCTACAAATCAGACACAGCCTGCTTTTTTTATTACTTTTGATGATTTTTCACCAGTTGCCAATTTTTTCCGCAAAGGCCAAAAAAGTTTTTTGACTTTTTCGAAAGAGAAATTTTAATTTTTTAAAAATGACCAGATTATGTCTTAAGTTACATCAGGTATCAAAAACTGTAGAAAGGATGATTAAATTCTTTTACTTTCATATTTTGATTGTAGCCAGATTCAGTTAAAACTGTCTATGAATGATCACCTCCAAGGTTTTTTATATTGAATTGTCATGTAAGTTATTTGGAAAAAATTTCCAAAAAAAGAAAAGAAAGTACAATTAAATGAAATTACACTGTTCAATTATTCCCAAATTTTTACCAGATAAAAGATAAATTTTGTCTACAAAAAAGCATTGATCACCACTCTAGCCATCACAAAATTGTAAAAATAAGCACTGGTCAGATGTGGAAGTCTGGGGACTATAGTGGAGATCCTAAATCTACTACCAATAACTAGTGAGTGACTCCTGATAAAACCCTGCAAAACTTTATTTATAAAAACAACGTAGATTTGGAAAATGTACAAAGGAATAAGGAAAAGGAAAATCGAGAAGTTACAGGCCGTCAAGTTAGCGCAAACTAGATGTCAAAATCTCTCCTTGACACGGAGAGACTCCTGCTTTAATTAGCTGTTCTCCTCTTCTTTCGGAAGTTAGAAGGCACCTACTTTAACGGCTAATGAGTACTTGACTTTAATTTTGACCTTCAATAGTCTGCAATCTATGTTACCTTTGACATTGATTATTGTGCAATTTCCACATGTTGTCTTTGTTTCAGCCTATGTTTGGGGCATGGGACTTCTTCAAATCTTTCTCTATATGTGAGTGATTTCCTGATTGTAGTCTACCACCACCCTACAAAAATGTTTATAGTTGACTTTTTAACAGATTCTCAAAAAGTTTTTGCATTGCTCAATGCTCATAAATCAAAGTCTCTGATCTCGATGAAAACCTGCCAAACGTCCATAAAACAAAGCACCCCGAAAAAAAGAGGGGGAGAAAAAAGATACAAGAAGATGGAAGGACTCTGATCTCTCCAGAGTCCAATGTCCATTATATTTTAAACTTTGGATCATTTTGTTGGGAGGGAGACTAGGGAACTATGTAGTATGCTCGGTTTAATGTTGAGTGTTCACCAGCAGGAACTGTGAGGAACTGTGATTTTTATTTTTTTCTTTTTGTGTGGGCAGGGAGGGACTTCATGGAAACGTTTCCTATTTTAACTCTAGGGTAGAACTGCCCATTGCTGATCAGCCGCTGATGACCAAGTGGCAATCTAGAGAATTAGAATACCCATGTCAGATCTGTTCTGTGTTGTTGATAACCGTTTGAAAATGTCACTCATGGGTGAACATTTGGTCAAAATTCTTGTGTTGGAAAATTTTGGGGTTTAAAATCAGATTGGTAGATACAGTGTTCAGGAATAGAGATTGGACAATTAGCCTTTAAAACGGGGCATTTTAGAGCCCACCCATATGTGATCAATTATGTGAAATTTTTTTTGTTTGGTAATGGGGTCCAAGGTGACATCAACCAACTTGGAGGTGATTGCAAATTTGAGGCCTTGGGCACATAAAATTGTAAATAATTGACTAGAAATTAGCCTCTATGTGTATTTAAAAAAACATACAAGTGATTAGAAATTTTGATCCCTTGTGCAAATTTTTAAAAATTTAGTTTTGGGTTAGGCATCAAAGCAACAAACATTTCAATTTAAACACTTAGACACATCCTTGGATACCATGGGCACAAATACCAAGGAAATTAATTAAAAAAATTCCCAACACAATTCATATCAACGCATTTTTCCCACCAAAAAACAATTGAAAGCAACAAGGCAAGGGCAAATTCCCACAAAGCTTGGCAATCCTAGAATAAGAGAAAATTGCAACTTATGAAACATTAGAGCTTCTATTCTCCCAAACATGTCGTCTCTATAAGAAAGTTTAAACAAAAAATTACAATATTTCTTAAAATTTCTAGTCCTTGCTACCATTGTTTTGCAAAAGGGAGTAGAAATAATTTGTATTACAAGTGGGATTAAGATGGAAGTAAAAGTAAACACTACTACAAAGGAAATAAAAGACATCATATTTGCTACAATTGAAATCAATAAAGAAATATATGTAATTCATGTTACATTTGGGATGAAACAAAAATTAAAACATGAAATATGAATAGTGTAAAATAGGGCAAATTTGAATGGCTTACAAAAACTAGCGTAAGAATAAATAATTAAATATTCAAAATAGTTCTACTATTATTGGGTCCAACAATCAACATTCCTACAAGCGCTGCCAAGTTTTACAAGTAACATAGGTTACAAATTTCCCTCCCTTCCACCACAATGTACCTTGAAATACATTCCCATTGCCTGCACATCAACATTTGATGTCACCTTAAATTGGAAAGACTTTGTTGACTTCTATGAACTACTTGTTTCATGTGGGGAAGTGGAAACTTATGCAATTGAACATTACCCAAATCTAACACGTTTTTTAATCTCTTGGTCTTCATATAGGAAACATTGATTCATACCATTTATAAGACCTAAACAAACATTCCCCTAATGCTTGAATATTAAAACCAATAGAATAAGGTTCAAATGAATTTGCGAAATGAGGCCTTACAACTTGTACCATGATATACTATGGGTGGGATGCTTGCAAATTGCTCTACATTTCATTTCAATGTGCCAAAAAAATTATAAAATGGGATTTTGGATCAAAGTTATGAATGCTAAAAGAACTAGCTTGCCACTTTAACAACACAAGAAAGAGGGTAATATATCCCAACCTATCATAACAACAACACAAGATGACTCCCAAGTCCCTTGTTGAACCCACTTGAGGGTCCAACTATGTAGAGTTGCGGAAAGTTGGGAGTTGAGGGGCGTTCCCGACTTCCAGCACTAAAAGGGGGTAGAGGGGCGTGCTAGAAGTCCCGGGATTAGAATAGGAAGAAGGACTAGATTATCAAGCTTGAATCTGCATCTAAAACCAACCACAAGAGGGTTAGTTAGCATTCGGGAACACCCTTAGGTGTTGGGACAAGCCACGGGCACTTTGACACACAAGACTCACTACGGCCCGGACTCAGGGGAAGCCACCACCTTCCCCCATATAGTATACTCTGCGGCTCTTCGCCGAAGCTACATCCAAATGGCTCTTTTTCCCGAG
>Ga0209611_10003987_pt1 | contig 25359 bp, 26 predicted proteins | sample S1TSphgellanicum_3_FD_187693 | JGI IMG/M metagenome (GOLD analysis project Ga0209611, IMG submission 187693) | Host-associated microbial communities from peat moss isolated from Minnesota, USA - S1T2_Fc - Sphagnum magellanicum MG (SPAdes) (version 2) | ecosystem: Host-associated > Plants > Peat...
CAACGGCACTCATGGTAGGCACTTCTTTGCTGTCGTCTTTCCTCATGCAGCACTAGAGCAAGTCCGGCTTCTTCAAGGTGGTCCTCAATGATGCTATCAAGATCCGACGTGTATGACGTGATCTGCTCCTCCAGGTAGTTGAGCAGGTTTTTAATGTCCATTGGGTTCCTGTAGCGGAAGCGCTGGATTTGTGATTGTAGATCCACGATGACCTCGTGGTCCACCTGGTCGTCCTCCATGATGTTTTCAACTGCCTCAGCCTATTTTGTTGACTGGATCTTGCAGTGTAAGAAGCAGTTGGCAATCGTCGTTGGCTTGACTTCATAATTCCACACGGGGACGGCAAACTGGATGGCCCCCAAAATATCAACCTTCTCCGGCTCCGGCACCTTGTCCTCAATGCGCTGGAGAAGAGCATGGTTGAAGTGGCGACGGTAGTAGGCCTTGAAGTTGCGGATGATGTCGGCATCGCACGGTTGAATCTTCGAGGTCATGTTCGGAGGTAGGTAGAGAATGGTCGTGTTCCGAAGGTGGATGTGATCCGGAATCTTCTCCACCGGAGTGTGCCCGCTGAAGTTATCCAAGATCAGGAAGACCTTCCGGCCGAAAACATGGAGATCAAATGCCCGAAGCCACTCCAGGAAAATGATCTGTGTCATCCACGCGGACGCATTGTTCCTGTATACGCACCCAAGTGACGTGACGTTGATGTTCTTGAAACACCTGGGGTTCTTAAACTTGCCAATCACCCACAGTGGGAGCTTGTCAGAGCCATCGCTGTTGCAACACAGCGCCAAGGTCAAACGCTCCTTGCTCTGTTTCCTGCCTTCGAATTGCTTTGTCGCAAGGGAGTTGTCCGCCTGCAATGCGGGCGAAGATGCTTAGTTAGCCAGGGACAAACTCATTTGATATCTTTTTGAACTTACAGTATGTACCTGCATGCGGTAGAACAACCCACTCTCATCCATGTTGTAGATGTCACGCCATTCGTACGCGTAAAAAATTTGACGAATTCCCGGAAGGGCAGCTACAACAATAGTCATGTCGACTGAACCGCTTTCCCGGAACCTACGATGCTTCTTGATCCCGTGACGGATTTTGAAAGCTTCAAGCCAGCCATTTGAAAACTCAAACGGCGGGTGATCCGGGTACAGGCGGTCAATGATCTTCATTGCGCTCTCACGTATGAGGTCCCCGCCCAAGTTGACATGTTCCTGGTTGGCAAGGAACCATTCGGCTAATGCAGCCTCCATGATAGGGAATTTCATCGTCTTCTGACACTTGGAGCTGAGGTTGGAGGTGGTGGCCTTGGCGAGCAGTTCCACCGACCGTTTGAGTGTGCCCGACATCGTTGCTTGGCTGACCTTGAGCTGATGAGTGTCCTCCAGCCACTTGATCAGCTCTTTTTGTGTGGCACCAAGATGATCTTTCTTGTACCATACGAGGGCGAGGCGGACCTCGTCCGTCATCGTGGTGTATTGATGACCTTTCTTAGGCATGGAGAAGACTTTGCACATGAAGATGTGACGGGGTGGTACTTGCAACGCGGTTCCTGAGGTGGACCCACACGCAAACAAAGGTTTTTTTTTTTTGTGGAACTTCCCTCGACACGCGGGTACGAGCAGCCACGAACTAACGCCCTAACAGTACAAACGATAACGGTAAAAAAAAGGAAAACGTGTGTGTATGATACTGTATGTACTGTACCTGCCTAAAGTGATAACATGTATAAAGTGATATCCTACCTCTGGTCCCAGCAATATCACTTTAGACTGGTTTTACTGTAATGGACTACACCATCAAAGGTGTTCAACTTTTAACAAGTTTTTTATTACACATGCTTATTTCACATCATTAAACATAATGGCTAAACCAAGGTGACAATTAATGCCTAAACCTAGTGGCTAAATTCAATGACTTAAACTAATGGCTAAACTTAGTGCCTAAACTCATCGACTTAAACTAATGGTTAAACCTAGTGGTTAAATTCAACGACTTAAACTAATGGTTAATTTTACTAGTTAAATTCATCAACTTAAACTAATGGTTAATCTTAATGGCTAAATTCATCAACTTAAACTAATGGTTACACCTAGAGGTTAAAGTTAACAACTTAAATTAATGGCTAACCTAGTGGCTACAATCAACGACTTAAACTAATGGCTAAACCTAATGGTTAAATTCAGCGTCTTGAAATTAATGGTTAAACATAATGGCAACCTTGATTAAATCTAATGGTTAAACCTAATTAATAAACCTAATGGCTAAATTTCATGGGTAAACATAATGGTTAAATTTAATTGATAAACCTAATAACTAAACATATTTCATGGTTAAACCTAGCCTAAACCTTATGGCAAAATTTAATGGCTAAACATAGTGTTTAAACTTAATTAAAACCTAGTGGCTAAACATGATGGTTAAACTTAAATTAAACCCGATGGATAACTTTAGTGGTTAAACATATTGGATAAACCTAAATTATACTTAGTGGCTAAATTTAAGCTATACCTATTGGCAAAATTTAATGGTTCGACTTAGGTTAACCTAATGGCTAAACATAATGGCTAAACATAATGGTTAAAATTGGGTTAAAATTTGGGTAAACCGAATGGCTAAATCTAGTGGTTACACCTAATGGCTAAAATTAGGAAGGTAAGTGGGTGGATAAGGAAGTAAATAATATGTTGGTAGGTGGGTAGGTAAATAAGTAGGTTGTATGAAAATGAAAAATATAAAAAGGTATGTAGGTAGGTAAATGAGAAGGTATAGGTAAGTAAGTAGGCAAATAAAAAATAAGCGGGTGAGTGGGTAATAGGTAGGTAAGTAACTAACTAAATAAACAGGTTGATGAGTAAGTAGGAGGTAGATTCATAGAGTAGTAGACCATGTTGTATTTGACTAAAAATCATTGGCCATTTTGACTAAATGTTCAACTTGATTAAAGACCATTGGTCATTTTTACTAAAGATTGTTGGCCATTTTGATTAAATGTTCAATTTGACTAAATACCATTAGCCATTTTGACTAAGGTTGTACAACTTGACTATTTGTATTTAGTCAAATGAATCATTATAGTCGAATTGATCAATTAATAAATACATGTGTCATTCAAGCCCTTGGCCTTTAGTCAAAATGTACATGTCCATTAGTCAAAATGACAAGTTAATCAATTTGAACCTCTTAAAAAACCATGAATTGTAGTAGTGTACAACATGTTAATTTGCATTTATGTTGTCAAAAATTTTGAAACTGCACAAAAATGGCGTTTAAATTTTAATCCACTATCACAAGGTATAAACTATTGTATAAGTTGAACCAAAGGTTTCAAATGCGCCTTGTTTTTCTTTTCAAATTGTCCCATATCAAACTCCTTGTCTACTTTTATCAAGTGTACAAATGTCAAATTGCCAAATGAATTTGGCAACATTGTGATGGCATTTCAATCAATTCTAATGTATGCAATGAATTAAGTTATCCAATTGAGTCTAGCAATGTTTTAAAAAAATTACACTTGATAAATGTAATCATTTCAAGCTTTTCAATTTCTCCAAACAAGGTGGCAAACTTTTTAGATTGGAACAAATGTGAAGATATATTGTTTTCAGTGCCATTAAGTGTTCCACTAAGCCTAGCAAATCCTCAAGATCCCAACAAGAATTCAATAGTAGATTCTTCAATCTTTTCATTTTTTGAAACCAAGTGGAAAAATTTAAACCTTACACATTAAAAAAGGTGTAGACTTTCCAATGTTGTTGACTATTCCACTAAATTTGGCAACCTCTCAAGTTTGTCAAACCCAACTACCTCTAATGTTGTCACCATTTATTTGCCCAAAAGTCATTGGCAAACATTTGGTAAACCAATCTTGCAACACACCTTTGTTTGCCTTGAATGGGCACATTGATAGAAACTTTAAGCACAACTTTAATAAACTTTGAACCATTTGATGAAATTCTAAAATCATCATTATATTGGGTTGCCCCCATCAAAATAGGAAATTTTCAAATATTACAATATCCTTGTAATTTCAAAATCTTCAATGTCTTCCACATTTGGACAATTGATTCAAAGAGTGGTTCAATCTTTACACAACGTGTTAAATCTAATTTGAACAAATGCATGGACTCATTGAAACATTCTTAAGATAGGCTTGTGAGGTTACTACAAAAACTCAAATCCAATTCTAACAATGCTTACAATTTCCCTATAATAGGAGGAAGTGCCTTAAAATTCAAACAATATTTCAAATTCAATTTTAAAAACACATGGTTTGTTGCCCTATAGCAAGAAATAATGATTGTAGTTCTTGACAATGAACCAAGGTCAACTTCAACAATGAATTGAATTTGCCTATGGTAGGAGGTAGTGGATGTAGTTGTTTGTAAAAACTCAAATCAAACTTTTGTAAATGGACAATCATACCCAACACCCATGAAAGTAACATTCACACTATTGATCCATGCAAATTGACCCATTTTAATTTACTCAAAGGTTGATCAAGGAGAAATTATTAGATGGTTTTTCAAATATAAAACCTCATGCCCAATAGAAGTTGTGCCATTTTCAAACCTAAAGGTTTTACATGGCTAGAATTTGTGATAGCTTCTCAAATGTTTGCCTTCAAATCTTTTGCCAATGACACATTGTTGTGAACTCTTTCCATTACTTAACAAATTCATCAAACAAAAAATGAATCAAATATAATTTTTTTTCTAAAACAAATAATTTTGTCAACATGTTAATTAAAGGGTGTAGTCACACTAATAGGAGTCATAATAAGTGTAACCAATGGTTAATTTTTCACATTTAGAGGTGGTAATTTAATTTGGTGTTGAAAGTATAAGATTTTTTTATATAATAAGGTTCATAATATATCATTGGAACATGTGAATTTTTAAAAAAAAAATTCAATGAATAACAAGCTTTCAAAAACACTCACTAAGCACTATAACACATGCTCTTTAGCACTAAAAGGATTTAGAAATAGATTTTAAAACTTTTGAAAATTACATATAGTTTGAATTTTTTTACATAAACCTTGACATAATAACATTGAAAATTTTATTAATTTTAAAATATATATTCTAAAAAATATTCTCCCAATAATAGCCCCAAAAGCAAGTGGGTGCAACTCATGTTATCCCATTTGCACCCTAAATGTAAATGCAATCCATTTTAATTGTAATTTTTTTTTGAGTTTGGTGGTTTTCATGCCTTTGGTAGCTTTCATGCCTTCAATAGCTTGCACTACTTTCCTTGGATCTCATAATTGAATACCATCATTTTGTCTATAGCTTGGTACCCAATTTTTAGGACATGCAATGTTCCAACATGTCTTGAACTTGATCATGCATTGTCACATTCTCATGCAAACCCACCTTGAAAATAAATTTGTTCTTCAAAATTTGAAAAAGAATATTGGGTGTGTTACATAAGTAAGTCCATATTTGCAATGCAACTACATAACTCATGCTTTTCTAGCCATATTCAACATGGTACTCATTAAAAAAACAAACCACATTCAAAAGCATGTTTTTTTGTCCAATTCCAAAGGAGTCAAAACTAATGTGCAACCCACTTCATAGTTTGTCATTTGAGTTTTCCAAGCATTGGTTTTTTGGTAACAGATCTAAGGGATCTTTCAATATTTGTAGCAAAGTTTTTGAATTAAAAAATGCACCCATCACCTTTCAAGGCTCAAAAAGAACCCACAACAAACATCCACATTTTTTTTTCTCATGGTTGAAAAATGATTTTTTTGATGTAATATTGGATGAATGATGGATGTATATGTTATGTCAACTTCAATGGTCATGGGAGGATGGATTCAATTTTCATTGGTATGTAAGCATCACACATTGAATCATGTTAGAAAACATACAACACATGAGCTTTTAAACTTCATTTTTTTCACAATGATAGTTTTGTTATAGTCTTGGACAAGTACAATGAAGCCCATGAAAGAGCACCTAGAACTTGGAAATGTATTCTCACGACCATGTATCTAAAAATCTAAACCATAAACAAATAAAAGGGGAATTTTAAAAATGGATCTTGAATCTTCCATTTTCCATCACCCAACTACTTTCAATTTTTTTTTTTCATTAATCTTTCATTGAATTGGAAATACTTATTCTCTAAGAGTTTTTCTTCATTTCAACAATGAATTAATTGTTTTCGTGCAAGGTTTAATCCTTCAATGTCAAAGACAATGTGGTACACATTATGACAAACATGAATGTGATGGTAATCCCACCTTATATGTGTTTACATAGGTATATCATTATTCACATATGAAATTTCATGCAAACCAATGGGCAAGGTAGACTTGGTGTATGAAGTACATTGTGGAAAATTAGTTAGTGAACTCATTAACTATATAGGGTCATAGGGGGCTAGAAAATTTAGTTTTGCAACAAAATATATTATGCTTAATTTCTTAAATTCACAATGTCAACATTTGGGCTCCTTAAGTATATGAAACAAACATTATAAAACATTTAATGCATATTTACAAGCAAGCCATTTTGGTTGAATGGCAACAATTTTTCTTGATTTGACAATTTTTTCTTCAAGCACCAAGGAAAGACACTTCTCAAAAAATAACAATGGTGTTGAAAAGAAGTTTGCATTATGCAATTAAGATATTGAAACCAACTAGTAGCAACATGTATGAAATTGAATTGGTTGCATAACATGGGCCATGTACTATTTAAGGACCTTAGAAACAGAAAGAAAACAAATTCTAATATACATTATGCATTTGAGTCAAAAGCCATGTCATCAATATGAAAAAGAACACCAATGTCATATTGACAACTTATCATAGGAGAAGGTGGATGGGAAGGCAACAACATCATAACATGGGCTTGGGCTTTTGCACAAGGTGACAACATTGGATTCATTGATGGACTTTTCATAAAGTCGCAACATGCAAAGAAAGGAACCAAACATTAAAGTAGAGCAAAATATTTGTAAATAAACAAGGGAATAGGTTAGAGTTGGGCAAAGAATGATCCAAGATAATCATATCAATCCAATAGATTGAATTGAAAAAGTCTACAAGATTAACTTACTCATAATCTAAACCCTTACATGTTCATTTCTTCATATGAAAGTCAAGATCAAAACTATTGACAAAGCTCGTTTTTGCAACTAAAATGTCAATATAAATGTAAAGTTCCAAAATTTCAGCAAAGACACCCATGTCTACCTCCATGGCTAGAATGTGCATCCAAAGAGTTTGGCAAGCTTTCACACTAATGCTTGTAGCCACAAGTTGTTAAAATAATGAAAATTTGGTTATGTTTAGAAATTTTAAAACAAAGAATGGGAAGAGAAAAGGCAACTTGTTTATAGAGGAACTCAAATTTTGTGATGAGGGATGAAGGCTTAGAACAATCTTCAATTAAAATTTGAAAAATTAAAGCGTGAAGTTTCGTTGTAACTTTGAAAAGTCTTCCAATTTTTGACAAGGTCATTGAATTTTTGTTCATTTAATTGTAAAGCTTATCTTCCTTTCAAACATTAAAGCCTCAACACATCATCACATCAAATGGATGTGAGGTCTAAAAAAATGTTAGCTTGTCCACAACATCCCCTATCTTCATTGGGCACCCTCATAAGAAAAGTTGCCTTATTAAGGAACATTTGCAAAGTATTTTATAGATAACATCAAAGGAAGTGGGAATGTTTGGATTTTAAAATATATATTCCACATGTTTATGGACCTACATAGAAGGTGCTTTAACGCTAATAAAAAGGAAGGTGTTCACAACTACCCACTTCATGTGAATCTTGAAAAAGTAATTGTCCAAGAAGGACCTAATCTTCTTCAAAACATGGATGTCATTGGGGTGGAACAATAATACCATTACATCATCCTCGTAAAAGAACTTGCGTCAACAAAAATGAAAATTGACCATGTGCTTATTCCAAGTAGGTATGGTCATAGATGGATTAGAGATTAATGGAACTAATAAGTTCCCCATGACATTTCCTATTACAAGATCAACCTTCATCTTCAATGTGACTTGTAAGGAAAGATGAAAATTACTCACAAATCAATTATACAACTATAAAAATTACACATTTGAAAGAATATAAGAAACCAAATACATGGTTCAATTACCTTGTTCACAAAGTTTATAATGACTTGGTATTCAAAAGGCCATACATTTGTATTGTTTAGGATTGTTATTTGGTGAGCAAATGAATGTGAATGTGAACTTGATAGAATATTTCAAGGTGCATAACAACAAACCACAAATGAAAAATAAACAAATCAACAACAACAAAAATTAAAACAAAATAGAATGCAAACACAAAAAAATGCCGGAATTTATTTCCCATACAAATTGGGTTTCAATGGCCTATAATTTATATGCCATACTTTCTTGGCATGAGAGATTCTTCCACGCAAGTAATTCCAACCTCTCCTAGTTTGTTGGACATCACTTTCTCCTTTAGTGAAAGAAAATTGAAAGTTAGATTATAAACAATCAATCCTAGTTTATTACAACCAATGAAAGTTGTAGTAAACCAAACATCATCACTTTTTGCCATTTTGGCCTAGGGTGTAAAAAAAGAGGATGTACATTATGTTTCTTATCATCAAGCCACTAAGTGGGATGATGATGGGCCAACTCCATAAAAGTGATGATAGCATTTTCAACTAGACAATTCACATAAGGTCTATGTTGATGTGTTATGTCAAATGCACTAATTCTTTGGCAAAACTTCAAAACAACCCCAACAAGAGGATAGACCAAATAGAACTTTTTGAAATCAACCTTACACAATTCAAAATACCCATTCACAAAAAAAAATTGATATTAAAATAAACAAACCGCATATTGAGGCCAAATGGAGATGTGGGTTGACACATTAACTGAGCAAACTTTTGTCATTCCTTTTAAATAAAAAGAACATTAAGTTTCTTGATGAACTTTTTAAGATTGACATTGGATGATCGTAATGTCGCCACATCACCAACAACCTTAACTGGATGGTATCAAATGTCAATAAAAATGTTGAAAGGGTTAGTAAGAACTACATCTAATTGAACAATGTGTTGGTTTTGCCTTTGCCTGATCAGATGACTGATACCTTGAATCAATGATTAAATGTTACATTCCAACACAACAAATTTAAAACCCTAATAAAAATATTGAAAGGTTGTAAATCCTAATACAAAACCTAATAAAAAAATTTAAACATAAATTTAAACAAAAGAAATGAATAGAAGAAGATGTAAGGGGAGAAAGTTGCATCATTGTCTTATTCATGCCTAAAGAGGTTTGCTTTGCAAATGATTATAATAAAAACATACAAAAATATTTTTAAAAATTTAGAAACAAAAATATTACAATTTTTTTAAAGTTCATCTTATTCACAAATTTGTTATGTTCAAAGATCATGACACATATGTTACTTAATTTAAAAAGATAGGAAAAGGTTTTGTAATTGGACACTTTTCAAAACCATGTAAACCCTAATCAACATTTTCAAACATTTGTAAACCTATTAACACATTTTTAGACCTTTGCAAAACCTTAATGAACATATTTGGAATTTTATAAACCCCATACCACATTTTGAAACCTCTATAAACCTTTAATAAATAGTTGTAAACCTTTGTATAGAGTAAAGCTTAATAACAAATAATGAGCATAAAATCAAATTGAAAAAAAAGAAAAAGATTAAGGTACTTACATGGTGGGAGGGTAAATATTGCCATCTTTTTTTGCAACTTGAAGAACAAAAATGGACAACATATCAACAAGTGCCATCACAAAATTTTCATCTTTAGACAAATTTGCAATCAATTTTTTTAGTTTCATAACCCCAAAACTTTCACTATTGATTGAAAGCATTCTTAACCCAAGCCTTAGCATGCTTGTTCTTCTTGTGACCACCTCCATTGAGATTTTATGACTCAATCGCATCAACATCAAAAAACCTAAACTTAAAAACATTTTGAGTAGCAAATTCATCATTAGTGGTGGGAACCACATGGTAATTAGTAATGGTAGCAACATCAAGTTTGGGGGATTAATAATCTTGGTTACCAGAGACACTCGTTACAAGTAGACCTCAAATTCATCTTGACTTTTTGAAATGATAAGGTTTTGATATTTAGTAGGTAATGGAATTTCAACATTTGCTTAAGGTTGGGATGGAACAACACACTTTGGTAGTCGTAGGTACACATTGTTTCCATCATCAGACCACAAAATATTGGCACTTATAGAACTAAAAGATGAAGGTGTGAAATTGGAAGCAAAAGGCACAAAATTAAGAGGTACAAATTTTTTTAAAAGCTCATGTAGGATGTGCAAAATTAGTGGGAGGAGATTCAAATGTTGTAAACACGAATTCAAAAGTGTTTGAAGCTATGGATGTTGTAAACCTTAATCCAGAAAGATTTGAAGGCGTGGAAGGAGGAATCCATATTATAGAAGCTATTGGAACATCAAATAATTCACTTAGTTTAGTAGGGGTTAAATGAGATAAACCTTCAAAGAAAGCAAAATATAGTTCATGAAATTTTTGGCAATACTTCTTAAAAGCAAATTTATCATTATGAATCATTGAATGAAAACAACACTTTAACAAAAAGAGTGAAAAGGAAACAAAAAAAAAGATGCTTACAACCAAGAAAAAAATAATGAAAAATTTTGGGAGGAAAAAAAAACACGAAAGAACAAAAAGAGCATGCATGTCAATAACAAATTTGAATGCACAAGAATCTTGCAAAACAAGACTAAGCAAAACAAGAATTAGAAATTAAAAATGAAAAAAGGAAAAAAAACAATTGAGTGAGTTTTTCAATGTTCCACTATAGAAGAATGCTAAAACACATTGCACATTGCACAAAAACATGCACTGAAAAAGAATGTTAAAGCACAAAGCTAATGCTGCAGATGCAGATCACACACAAACTTGTAGACACTGCTACATCAAGGCCACTCACGAACATAAAAATAAGAACAAAGATGAAAAGAACCAAGAAAATGTAAAAAAACAAGTGAAGAACAAGGAGAAGAAAAAATGGAGAACGGATTAGTAAGGAGGGGAAAAGAAGGAACAAAGGGGAAAAATGAGAAGGGGAGGAAGAAAAAGAGGAGAAGAAATGAGGAGAAAAGGAGGAAATAAAAACAATTGCCATTTTAAATAATATTTCTTACAATAATAGAAATTTGGCCAAAAAAACTAAAATAAAGGTGGCCAAAAGTGACATTGATAGTGCAACAAAACATGTTTTTGTTGTGTGCCTCAAGACATACGCTCCAAATCATAATTATGGTAAGGACACAAAGCCAAAAAAGAAAAGAAAAAAAGAAGTAAGAAACGGAGTAAAGTGATCAAAAACCAATTTTTATTTCTTGTCAAAATTTCTTTTTCGGCAAAATTAAAAATTAAAAAAGTTGAAATTCAACATTTATTGAATTGATCCAATAGATAAACTTTTTTTTTGGAGCTATAAATTTTAATTTAATATTTTGATTATTAACAAAATTTGGCTTCCTCTTTAAAGCAACCATCATTAATTTTATTAAAATAGAAATTTTGGACTGAAAAAACCTAAAATAAAGAAAGCCCCATGCACTTGTCATTGTGCCTTGGGAGATCCTCTCCATTTGCCATGATAAGGCAATTGAGGTGTCTCAAAAGATTGCTTTGATTATAATAAGGACATAAAGGGAAAAAGAGCAAAAAAATTGTGAAAAAAGAACATTAAAAAATAGAGCTAAATTTCAAATCCATATAGGAGAAAGTTTTGTAACTGGTACCTTCCGGATTTTCAACCCCTCCCCTCAACCTATCGACCTCAGGACAAGACCTCAAACCTGAAAATACCGATTACAAAACCTTCTCCTATACATAAAGCACATGAAGTTTTTGGAGGGATGTTGCATTGAGCTGGGAACCCTAGGGATATTGTGCTTGGGGAGAGGTCCCCCATATAACAAGAGAAAAAACTTCAAAGTGTTGTTACTCATATTATAACATGTCATCAAAGCAACTAAACACAACATCTCATATAATTCAAGCCATCAATTCTAATAATCTCATTGACAAGAAGCTTTTTTCTTCACATCTGGGCACAACTTATTCCAAACTTCAAAGCCCTCCATAATGAGCATTTTTTGTACTAATATTACAATCCTAGTGTCTCTCTCTCTCTCTCTCTCTATATATATATATAGATAAGGTGAAAAATCATAATTAGTCTTTAGTATCAAAGTTTCAAAAAATGTAGATTGCAAGAATTCGGAATCAAACCCTGGCCTAGTGCAGATTAGATACATTAGTTGGGAGCACACTCACCACAAGGACAATAAGAGAACTCCAAAATTGAGTTAGAATTTAATAAAGACATCCCTAAAGTCATCCTCTCTTTCACCCCTACCCCTTCTTTCAGTGGTATCCGCAACATAAGGAAGTTTTCTTAAATCTCAGTATGAAATGCTGAAACTCGCCATTTAATGCACAAGGTTTGAGAGTAATTATACAACGTGCACAAGTAAGAGCAAGTAATTATAGTACTTGTACAAGTAAGAGCATTGAAAATATTTGTAGCAGCAGTGGAGGTGCTCAGGAAAAAGGAAAGAGGGTATGAAACTCAGTTTACGACCAAAATTGGTGGAAAAACTACTGTGTGGCCCAGTTATTTCATTTTGTAAAATTTCATTCCTAGTTACACATGGTTATGCCGAAATTGGCCGTTCTCGCCCCCTAACCGCTTGACTTTACGAATAACTTTAATATGTAAATTCGTTATATGTTTGAAAAGTCCAAAAACAAAAACTAACATGACGAATCTTTAACTTTTAAAATAAATAAATTGTTCAACACTTGAGTGCTAATATTACAATATTCTATCACAATTCACTGAGCCAACATATCAAAATAGAGCCCTTCAGATTTTTGTTAAAATAGGAAATCATATGGGAAGCTCAAAGAATAAAAGGAACCGTAAATCTTCCTTCATTATGAGACCATGTAAACTTATAGCATTATTATACATTTTTGAACCAATTTTTTGATTTTGCAAAATTGTTGATTTTTTGCTGAAAAAAAAATTACAAAAAAAGGGGTTTTTCCGAGAAGTTTTTCTTTCCCCAAAAAACTCACAAAATAACAAATATTTGCCACCAAAAAATGCACTCCTCCTTCATACCACCTGGCAGATCAGATAGAATCTTATGTGTAGGACATATAGCATATTAAATAATTATTTTATTTTGGATATATTATTTTTAGTTTAAAAATAATATATTATTATTTTATGGCCAAGTTGAAGGCTTGTTCCAAATGTGAACCATCACACCTTCTTTGCCATTTTTGGATAGCTCACAAAATGTGAAAATGTGGTAACTACTAGGTAGGGCAATAGGTAGGCACCAAACACCACACGCTTCTACTTCTACTTTTGTACACTTCCAAGTTTTGTTGCAAAAGGCGGCTGAGTGGCCAAGTCCCTATGGATATAGGGCACATCAAATATTGTAGTTGAATATATAATATTCGGTATTACCTTGGTTGTCATCCATAGCCTTACCCTAATTTTTATTTTTATTTTTATTTAATTTATTTTTTCCCCTAATCCTTTGGTTATGTGAATTCATGATATTGTTCCAAGGTGCCAAATAGTCTTTTGTATTATTTATTGTATTTGAGTGTTCAATTGTTTCCAAATTTCAAGGTTCAAGGCTCAAATTCATGAAAGTCATATTTTAACCAGACTTTTTACTCAAGTAAAGTGAGGTACTTGGAGAAAATTCTTAGTGTATTTGGAGGCCCATTATGTTCATGAATATCTCTTAGAAAAATGTAGGGTCAAGTCCTTGGGGGCAGGCTTTATGGGGAATAAGGGCCCCTATGAGGTGGAGTAAAGCACGGGACCAATCCCATAAAGCCTACCCTCAAGGGCATTACATGGGATAAAAATAGAATGATTTTTAATTTAAAAAAATCCATGATATTTAGTAAATACTCATTGGGTATCATAAGAAAATAAATGATGACAAGCTTTTAAAAAGGTAATGCCCATGGAGGTAGGCCATTATTGGTTGTATAAACATATTGTTGGGTGGTTATTTGGTTTTTTAAAAAATTAAAAAAAATCAAAGAGGGTCTTGATGAAGTAACCCAAAATAATTTACAAATTTATAGAATGTTATTTGAACTATTGGACTTTTTTTTTGAGAAATGCAGTGACATATTGAAATTGCTTTTTTAAAGACTTTTGGGAGGCACAGTGACATATCTCAAAGATTTTTTTTTGAAAACCTCCGGTTATTTAAATATAATTTTTACATAGAAATACAATTGAATATCAAAATTGGTTTTTACAGATGTTTGAGAACCATGGTTATATGTATGAAAGAGTCTCCTTGAGAATGACGGTTAGAACTTAGTAGGTACCATTTACCAAGGGCAACAAACACTTTCAGGCCTATGAGGCTTGCAAGGGCCAACACTGGTAACCAAGGTGGTTAGATCACTTGCTTTTTTTTAAAAAAAAATTACCTACTAACTAGTAACAACCCACAAGCAGTTTGTTAGTTGGTAGGTAGTAAAAACAGCCCTTACTTATGTATGAACCATCTACTTACCTAGTAGTCACCTATTTTCTTACCTATCTACTTATCTATGAGACCTAATTCCTATAGAATTGGTTACCAAGGTGAAACCAAATATTAACTCAGTTGAGGTTCATACACAACCGAGTAATAACAGGCATCCATTGGATGGTGTGCGAGTTCACTGTGGCCGGGTTTGCAGATCTTTACACTCGGTAAAGCCCCAGGCAAATGAAGCCCCCCAGCCTTGGGTTATTAGAGTTAACCGTAAAGTAACCCTCTCTTTACCCTGTCTTTGGGCCTCCTTTCACCCCCTATCCCCTCTTTTTGTGGTATCCGCAAAGTAAAGACATTTTAATAAATCTCAGTATGAAATGCTGAGTTCAATACTGATACTCAGCATTTAATACACAAGGTTCAAGACTAATTATAGTAGTTGTACAGTTAGTAGCAGTGAAAATATATGTAGCAGCAGTGGGAGGCGCTCAGGAAAAAGGAAAGACAGGATGAAACAATTGACATAAACCTCATTGACCTAATTATGGTGCACTAATTGGGTGATTATGTGCTAATCACCAGATTATGCACTAATTAGGTTATTATGTACTAATCACCAGATTTTGTCGCAGAAAGGCGGCAAGACGGAGACAGAAGGTTGGTAGATTCACGTTGTGCGTGCTGTGCTGACGCGATAAGAGCTGCCGTCTAGACATGTACCAAGCTTTTTGAGTGAAAGCCCGCCACATACCACAAAGCACAGCAGCAGCGGCGAGAGTTGCGAGAAAGACCGAGAACGCCACAAGCAAAGGAAAGCAAAGAGAAAGAGAGTTGCAAAGAGAATTATTCCTGTTGAGACTGTCGAGAAAACAGTGCAGAAATCGGTTTTGTCGTTAACTTTTGAGCCCGATCAGTGCCCCCCGCATCCACAAAACAACAGAGAGTTGAACAAAGATCGAGAGAGAGAGAGGAGTGGAGAGACGGAAACTTAAAGGCGGAGGTCGGGGAGGGAAAGCAGGAGAGGCTGGAGAAGGTGGCGTGGACAGTGGGCGGGGGGATATCTGCGGCGTTCTTTTCGTCGTTGGAGAAGTACTCCTGTGTTGCGTTGTCGGTGACGGATAGTGAGGACGAGGAGGAGGGTGAGGGGACGACGACGACGCCGCCGCGGCCGGGCTTCTCAGACGTCATGGGCCAGGCGGATGGAATCAGCGGCGCAGCTGGAGGCGAGCTCGACCTCAAGGGATGCGAACGCTTCGTGAGGCATAACCCTCACTCAGATTTGTTCGGAGTTCAGCGATTCCATCACATCGAGTTCTGGTATGCGCCGGCGGGGGAGCTCTCGTGACTGTTTTGCTGATTTGAAATTCTGCATATGCTTCAAGAATTCTGCACAATACGGTCCATGTTTTGCTGCAAGAAATGAAACCCTAACTGGCTGGTTAGGCGGAGATTGAAGCGACTTTTGTTGCCTCTTGTGATTGATGCTTCTGGAACTTTTTTTTTAGATGAGAGAGTTGTTGTGTTTTTGGTCTAACTTTTGTTAGAAGATCTTCTTGTCCGTTATGTTCTTTGATGAAAGGGAGTGCAGCAGAAGTGAGGATGCTGACTTCTGTAGCTAAAACTCAGGTGTGGAGATGCTTCAAACACATGGCGGAGGTTTTCATGGGGTTTAGGAATGCATTTGGTGGCGAAATCTGATCAGACAACAGGCAATCAGACATACTGCAGCTATGCAATTCAGTCAAATGAGCTTGTGTTCGCATTCACAGCACCTTACTCTTCGAAAATAGATCAGACCAACACCAAAAAGCCACATCCAGGTTTCCACAGTGAAGAGGCACGGGAATTTTCTGCCAAACATGGTTTGGCAGTAAGGGCAGTAGGAGTTTTAGTGGATGATGCACATGAGGCATACCGAGTGAGTGTTGAGAATGGAGCTGTCTCTGTTTTGGCTCCACAGGTTCTTACAGATGAGTTGAAAGGGCCAGGGGGTAAAATGGTGATAGCAGAGGTTAAGCTTTATGGGGATGTGGTGCTCAGGTATGTTAGCAACCAGGGGTTTAAGGGTTCCTTCTTACCTAATTATGAGGACATAGAGTCTCTGCCCCTCACATATGGGCTTGTACGGCTTGATCATGCAGTTGGCAATGTGCACAAGCTTGCGGAAGCAGTGCAATATGTTACCAAGTTTACTGGATTCCATCCGTTTGCAGAGTTCACAGCTGATGATGTGGGAACGATGGAGAGTGGATTGAACAGCATGGTGTTAGCAAGCAATAATGAAATGGTTTTACTTCCACTTAATGAACCCACATTTGGTACTAAACGGAAGTCCCAGATTCAAACATATCTTGAGCACAACGAAGGTCCAGGGTTGCAGCATCTGGCTCTGATTTGTGATGATATTTTCTCAACTTTGAGGGAGATGCGCACTCGCACACAAGTTGGAGGCTTTGATTTTATGCCCAAGCCCCCCCCTACTTACTACAAGAACATGTCTAAGCGGGTGGGTTCTGTTCTTACAGAGCAGCAAATCAAGGACTGTGAACAGCTTGGGATTCTTGTGGATAAGGATGACCAAGGTGTACTGTTGCAAATTTTCACCAAGCCTATTGGTGACAGGCATGTCACATGGCCCCTCTTCTTCATCAATAATTTGATCTCTGTTTTTTGACACCCACCATACCAGTTTTTCAAGAGTAGTTTTGATTGCATCTCTCTGTTGGTTGCTGTGTCTTTTACATCCTTTTCAAATGGTGGGCTGCATATTTCCATGTTCCTTTGTTACAAGCATGCTACATGGAGGTGGTACCTGACATGACACATTTTTGACACATTTTGCAGGCCAACAATCTTCATAGAGGTCATACAGAGGGTGGGCTGCATGGAGAAGAACAGTACTGGTGTTATTGTCCAGAAGGGAGGATGTGGTGGCTTTGGCAAAGGAAACTTTTCGGAGCTCTTCAAGTCCATTGAGGAATATGAAAAAACACTAGATGGAACTCTTCAAGCAAAATCAGAGTGAAGACGGTGGTAAGAATCTGCATATGGGCCCTCTAATGACTACAAAAGTTGTTACAGATGTCAGTGTGGCTTGTGGCAAGATGCAAATGCAGATTTAGATGGAAGTTTTTTATATGGTCCTTGATGTGAATAAGATGGGTTTGGATCTGTATTTGAAGCTCTTTCCAGTAATACACAAGAAAGGGAGTCATGGGAAGTGCATGTTACAGGATTTCTTAGCACTTTGTTGTTCTCTGTCCTGCAGTCCCTTGAAGGGTTTGCTGCGGTTGCATGTCTTGGAATGTGAAGCACACATCCAAAAGAAACTTTTTATTTTTGAAGGATCAAAATAGTCTTTACTGGAATGGGTATTGCTATGGATATTCTTTGCAGAACATTTTGAATCCACTTTTTGTCAAGATGAGAGATGGGTTGTTTCAGGATGGAAATGTAGAAATTTATGTTTTGCAGCCTTGGTTTTTAATTATATCTACTGCCATAAGCTTTCAATGTACATGTAGGACGGAGTGGATGGGTATTGTTTGATGGATACCATCACCTTTGCAATTTTATCTAGGCTGGCAAACAGTTTTTTCCATTCCATCAGATGCTCAATATTGCCTGTTCAAGAATGCCCAATATGATTTATTTTTGCAACTAGCAACTACTCAAGAATTGAATAAGATCAAAGGTGAAGTTAAAAGTGTATTGGGAACAATCAAACCCATGAATAATTGTCATGCATGCATCAATCAAACCTGGGGAATTTTGACACACAATTTTGGTGTTTGAATAATGACATAAGGGGAGAGTGCAGTAATTACTTCAATGAAAAACCTTTGGTTCCAATTCTTTACAGAAATTAGAGCAGTTCTGGTTCCAGCTTAAAGTTCCACAAACTGATTCCAAAATTAGACCTGGTTCCACTTTAGAGTTTACTAACCAGAACTAAAACTGGCGGTTCTAACCAGCCAAACTGGGTAACTGCCCAACACTGGTGCAAACATGGCAGTTGTAAAAAGTGGTGTTGGAAACAAAAAAAAAGAAAAAGTTTAGAGACAAAAGAGTTCATTGTACAATCAAAGTTGAGACAATTGAAGGAATGGTGGAAGCTTGTGTTGTTATGGACAGCACTGAGCTTTGTTGATAGTGGCGAATTGCAAGGTAAATCAATACAAATGTGCAATGCTATACAGATTCACTTGCATTAAGCAAAGATATTCTTTCGGACTCAGATTGCACAGGCTCCCGTCTCCATGGAGATTGGACATTCATCACATTTGGGGAACGTTGGTCCCTTTCATACTTAATCCATGGCTCAAAGCTTCTGCCTCTCTGACGATTCTCAGCTGTGTTGCTCCCTTCGTCATACATGTCTGATTGCAATAATGAAGTGCAGACTTGCACAGCATCATGGACTCGCACAAAATACCAGGACTCACCTATGAGCTGGGGTATGCCTGCTCGTGCTAGTGTCACCATGACTTTGTGATTGGGGTTGCACAAAGCAATCTGAATAACATCCTCTGTTAGTACGATTTCAATATTCTAGGAGAAACATGTGTTTGCTGTTGCACCTTGCTCATCAACGTTTGGCTTCTGAGTGAATTTGTAAAGCAATCACAGTAATTCATTAGAAGATTGTGCAAATGTTTTCAATATGGGAGCGCCCTGAAGATTTAGTACTCTCTGATTTCGACTGTGAAAGACCATGTACAGCATCACAGATTGAGAATCCATTGACAGTTTTTCAAGGAAGAGATGGACCTGGATGTTACGAGCCTTGTATTCTTGGTATATCTCCTTAATAGCATGGATCCCAGTAGAGTCAATGTATGTTACCGCTGTACATCACAAATAGGCACCATCAGTCCAAACAGGAATAGAAATTCACCAATATTTTAAGGTACTATGCTTCTTCTCAGCCCCACTCCAATCTAAAAATCTGTTCATCAACATAAACCATCTGAAAGTCATGAGAGGGGGTGTGCCACAAAGGAAGGACAAACATACGGGACATTTCAATGATGAGAAAATGAAGGCGCCCAGTGTCATGTCCCCTCTTTGATGAAACCCCTGCTTGTAGCTCAAACTCTCGCAGCCTATTCTGACAAGGGGGAGAGAGAACATCATTAATTACTGATCGTCAGAATCCTAAGCAAGGCTGGCAAGATGACAACATGGGGCAAGCAAAAAATGCAGTTTGGGTACCTGTCTTTAATGAAGTTGATGTTGGCAAAGTAGATGGGAGAATCTATGCGAAGGATGATCATGCCATGATAAATGTAGGCATCTGGATATTGTATAACATTTCTGTAGACAGTGGTTCCTGGTAGCCGGCCTAGCACCGCTGCAGCCATAGTCCAAGATACCCTTCTTATGATTGGCTTATCAAGTCAATAAGGCATGTAAAATGAGTAAATGCATGCTAGTGCAATAAAAAGAATATCAAGGATAAGAGATTCGTGGGTCAAGGTCAATTGGTGATTTGACACATTACAGTGGAATCCAACATCCAGGTTTGCCTGTAAGTTGAGAATGGTTTACCCATATGGGGGTTTGCCGATTCATAGATGACAAAGGCAAGAGATAGGCCCACCTGATGGACATCAATCACCACCACATCTCCAAATCAGATCCCACACAAATCCAAGCATTCCGATATCAGATGCTACCTGTGAAACTCCCTACAGCAATCTATCATTGCACATTGTTTTGAGTCAAGCATGCCTAGGAATTCAAAGCACATTCTGCCCCAATAATTTGCAATCACATTGAGTCAATAAGGTAGACCAACATATTTTGGCAGCCTCAGAGGACACAGGAAGTATGAAGAAGCACTCACCCCAACCAACACACCAATCTCAATGCCTAGAAAAAGTGTGAAGATGCTGGCTGCCAGCCAAAGCAGGAAGTCTTTCTTATCCACAGACCACAGAAATATTGCCTCATCATAGTCAACCTGAAGGATTAAACCCCAGTTCAGCCAGACATGTGGGAGTCACAAGTTCTTCTCATGGTGGATCGGTCTAAGTGAACTTTCATCACACTCTCACATGCCTAGGTCATGAATACATGTGATAGGGGAAAGAGTTGCAGAGGTGAGGATTAGACATACCAAGCCAACAACAGCAGAGATCACAATTGCAGCCAATGCACACTGCAACCATGAGTTATGACCCAGTCAGGAGGTTGTGCTGTCAACAGATTTCATAGAACCATGTAGAATTTCAACAAACTAACCTAAAGTTTGTGACGCATACCACCACTAATCCTACAAATAGCAGGAGGAAAGATGCTACGCACCTGTGGAATACCAGCAAAGAGGGGAGTCAGGAACTGAAGGGCTGAACACAGAACAAGCCCCATCACCAAACCAGCTACCCCCGTTTTTGCTCCTGTCTCATTCATTACAGCTGACCTAGAAAATGACCCTGCATGCACATCATGATCAAAAAACCACAGCTCGCTTCAAGTGCCCATGAAGATACAAAGACCAAACGGGAACTCAGGATTACTGAATGATGGGTCAAACTGACAATCAGCTGCAAGCTCTTGTGTCTTGATCAACTGAAAGTTGCAATCTTTTCTGATGCAATCTGGCATTGTATGTTTCAGTTACATCTTCATAACTCATGGAGGTGGAACATGTGCACAGTAGTCCTTAATATCAGGATAGAGACTTATCTTCATGAGTTTATACCTGTGGATGGATAGGCTGAGAAAGCAGAACCAAATATGTTGGCCACTCCAAGCCCAAAGAGCTGCTCAATCAGAAACCCACCACCCCAATGCACTAGTTGGTTGCAGACTTCCATCTGGCCTTCTGAAGTCAAAGAGGCAGACATTCTATTGTACAATATGCTCACAACAATGGTCCATAAGAGGATTCAAATTTGTATACCATTAGAGCAATTACTGGGTTTCTTCTTACATGACCATCATCTGCATCATCATGATGGAAGACTCAAGCATCCACAGCAATGGCATCAATGAGCTACCTCTTGGTTGGAGTCGAGTTCATAGCCATTCTTGGCAGCCAGAGCTTTTGCAATGCCTACCGACTCCTGATATTCACAAAAACAGAAAACTATGAACATTGCACATTCTTTATAAAGGTAACATTGCACAGCACTTCTATCACGTACTTGCACATGAGAAACTGTACCAGTATAGCAACTCCAGTTATTAGAGCTGCTGTGGGCAATAGTCGACTTGCAGCCTCAAATCTATAATCCAGAGACAACCCCGGAAGTCCTTGTGGAATAGGCCCCACCTGTGACAGATGGTTTCAGTGTATCAGAAACCTTAACTGTGCTGACCACTTTCATTTGCCTGTGTTTATTGAATTCTTTTCAAGCAAAGTATTTCAAACTGCAAATTGGGCGAGCAGAAATGTCTCCTTGCTATACAGTGAGATCAAGTATCGGGAGTGGAAGTTAAGAAACGTACCACACTGATAGAGGAAGGCCGAACCAGCTTGACAAAGATTGTGCTGAAGAACACAGCTGTAATGGGCCCTGCTGCACGGAAGTACTTCAAGTGTTTGTACGTCTTGCCCTGTACATCACAACACCACAACATGATGGAAGCAGACCTCAGCAGTCAGTGAGAGGTAAATTCACTTCCTCAGAGAATCAATTAGCTAAATGAAGAATGAAAATCATGAGTACCCAACCACTCTTATGCAATCCTGAACCTGGCTAATGACAATCTTGTTGCACTATATTGTAGGAACATCCTGAGCATTGAGAATTTTAAAAAATAAATCAGAGAGTATAAATAATATATCTGTAGGAGCAGAAACTGCTGCAGAGATTGGTTATGCCAGACTTACCACATGCTTCATAATTAGTAGAACTGCCAGGACCACAGATCCCATCACAAATGGTTGCCACTTAAACTGCCAGTCATTGCAATGTTACACAGATGAGCACTTGCAGATCAGACATGGTAATCAGACATAGCAAAACATAGAATAAGAAAGCCAATATATTGATGCACATCAATAGATCATACTGTAAACACCAACTCAACCACAAACAAACTGAGTTCACATTAGCAATATACAGATTGAGGAAAATGACAGGCTACAACTAGTGAGGATGGTTTGAAAACTGAGTGTCACCTGTGAGCGACCTTCATAAATACTCTCTACAAGAGGTATAATTTTACTGCTTCTTGTAACGCTGTACCCAAGGAAACTCTTTGCTTGTGAGAATGCTATGATAATTGCTGAAGCTGATGTAAACCCTGAAATAACAGAATGGCTGATGAAGCGGATCAGCCACCCTAGTCTGCACCCTTTCAAACCCAACTTGATCTGAGTTCTATTTTGATTTCACTTCCTTCACAATGGCTCCTATCCAAGAATGATTTCATTTAGGGTTAAGTAAGAAGATTCACACAACTTTGAAAACTAATTTGATGAACCACACACTGGGTTAAGTACCACAATGAGCAAATGAAACAAGACATTACCTCAATATGCCCATCAAACATTCCAAAACACCAACCATTAGTGCAAGTAAGATTGCGAGTTGGGTGTACTCTATATCAGCACCCTCCTTTGATAAATCCACAATAGGTGTCAGCCCATTGGATATCAATAGTGAGACCAGGGCCACAGGACCAATAGCTAGCTGACGAGAAGACCCAAATAATGCGTACACAAAAATGGGGATGAAGCCAGAATCTGCAAGACAGAGCACCAAGGACTCAGATACACAGATCAGAGATATCCTATCATACCGCCCATTTGTTGTCCACTCTATTATAAGTCCTCACTTTATGAACTTGATCTGGAAGAAAAGCTGCAAATGATACATAAATGTGTCTTTTGACTTATAAGCAGCAACAACAAGTCCATGACTTGATCCTCTCAGTCCATGTCTGTCCATCCACCCATATGTCTGTCTGTCCGTTTGCTGCATATCAATCTGTGTGCCTGGATCTTTACAGCATGTCAAAGATTTCAAGGCAGCAAGCACAAATCTTGAGACCACTGTCTCTCGGTCCAGTTGATGCCACAGCAATCATGTATGTTTCTTCTGCCTGTTTGTCATGTATAATCAGTGTCCCTGGATGTCTCCAGCATGTCAATGGCAGCTACAAAGCTTTATAAGCAAGCAAATCTTAAGAGCAGAAATTCTGTGTCCAGAATTGGAACTTACAGAGGCCATAGATGGGGTGAAGTCCTGCAAGCCTCGCATATGACATTGCCTGCTTGATACCCGATCCAGCACCCACAAAATCACCCACCCTCCATTTGTGACACACTTTGCGGATTTAATCCCTTGGCACTCACTGTGAGATCCTCAACCTCTCTTCCAGTTGTAGTGAGTGCGCTACGGAGTGTGGTTTGCAAGAAAGAAAGCAGCAGACAACAAATTCTGTTCTCACATGTGGGGTCTCTTTTTACCTGGGGGACGAGCATGGTGCCGACGGTGATACCAGCAATGAGGTCGACCTTGAGGTAATTCCGCACATCGTAGGTACGAAGCCACCGCACCGCAGGCACAAGACGCTCCAGCAGGTCACGCCAATCCTCAGCAGTCCATGTCGCAGCAGCAGCAGCGGAAGAAGAAGAAGAAGAAGAATCCATAGACCTGGAAGCAGAAGTTCGTGAGCTGGTTGTGGGATGGTTCACAGACAGCAGCTTCACGGGGGACGATCGACCTGCCGATCGACTCCCTCTCTCTCCGAAAGGCGCGTGTGTTCTCACGTTCTCTGCAGCAGCATCCATGTTGAGTGCAACACACTTTGCCCTAAGAATTTAAAAACTCGAATTTCCCCCAACTTCGAAATCAGAGCGATCGTGAATTCAGCTCAAATTTCGTCAGAACAAAACACGCGAGAAACCCAAGAAACTCGCTCGCTCAAGCGCACCCACAAATCTGGAAACCAATCTGCGGCCATATATGTCCAAAACGACTCGAAGCTGCTCCCTCCCTACTCCTCAAGAATTACAAAACACAAATGGAAGAAGAATCCATTTACAGCGGGAATCCATTCATGCACACAGGTGGGTGGTCGAAGCTAAGAACCAATGCACACATGAAACCTACCGAACCATGAATCTGAATCGAAGCTCGGTTTCTCCTATGGTGGGTGGAGGGAGGGAGGGAGGGAGATCACAGCTAAGTTTCCTGGGGATTGATGGCTATTGAAAGTGGGAAGAGAAAATGCTATATCTGTTCAGAAAAAAAAGATTGCTGCTGGAGAAAACTTGGAACGAACACGAAGAATTGAATTGCTCGAGAGTTCTATCTTGGACGAACAAGAAAAAAATTGTTGGCAACAAAAGCAAGAAACAAACGAAGAGGATGTTGTTGGTGTACAAGGAAAAAGTTGCAGCAGCAAGTCGTGATGTCAGTGGAAAGGGAAGAGCGAGCTTTTGGCTGTGGATTGCATTGTTGTTGGTTTTCTTCATCTTCTTCTTCTTCTTCGGACGACGACGACGACGAAAAAGACGAAGAAGGTGGAATTCAGTCTCGGACTGCTGCTGCGTTCATTGCACGGATTCGCGCGCGGATTTAGTGCAGCTGTCGCGGAGGTTCATTGCACCCAGACAATGCACTGTTTTTTTTTTCCTTTTTTTGTCCCCCTAAATTTAGTAATGTACCGGAATAAGTGATTTTTTTATTATTTTATTATTTCGAATTTCAGATGTTGCGTCATTGGCTAGCATTAAAATGGCGACAGGTTTTTAGAACTGTGTAAAGCAGTTTCTTTACTTTACAATGTAAAATAAATAGTTTATTTT
>Ga0209611_10003989_pt1 | contig 25355 bp, 22 predicted proteins | sample S1TSphgellanicum_3_FD_187693 | JGI IMG/M metagenome (GOLD analysis project Ga0209611, IMG submission 187693) | Host-associated microbial communities from peat moss isolated from Minnesota, USA - S1T2_Fc - Sphagnum magellanicum MG (SPAdes) (version 2) | ecosystem: Host-associated > Plants > Peat...
ACAGATCGAAAGAACTGCTGGTTCTGGGTATTTCAAAAACTTCAAAGAACCGCCAGGTTTCGTGAAAACCCCAGCCAAGACCCAACAATTTTAGGTGAATATATTTAACTCTTCCTTTTTAAAAAAAATTTGAAAAAAATGGTTACATACAGTAATAACCGGGTATTTTGATTTTTTGATAACCACAGTTATATGTATAAAAAAGAATATTTGATGGTATGATGATCATGATGATCAACTGTGATACCCGATTTGATACCCAGAGGGAGTTTGGTGCAATTTTAAACTCTCGTTGTTACCATGGTATGTGATACCCGGTTTGATACCCAGAGAGGTTTTGGTGCAAACTTTAACTCTGGTTGTTACCATGGTATTAGCATGTGGTGGTTCACCCAAGGCATCATTACACTTGTGTTGGGAGAGTGTAGGGAATCCCCCCACCTTTTGTGTCAGTGTCCACTATTGGCATCCACTCTTTCCATCCAATAGACATACATGCTAGCAAACCTATAAAGTCCCTCTCTTCTTGCTGTCTGGCACAATCAAAACACACAAAACAAGCAAAGCAAAGCAATTGCAAAGAAGAAAGGAGTACTGATTGCACCACCATTACCACCATCACCCACTTTTTGCATGATTTCCTAGATATGCAAACAGGTACATCTTACAGAGCATCTCCAACTGTGCTCAGTGTGTGACTCCAGACAGTAAAATTTATTGCGAAAAAGTCAAAATGTGCTGGTTTAGTTCAGGAAATTGGGTTTTCTGCACCAAATTCGTGCAGCTTGCCATGGCTAGTAAAAGGCGCAACACAGTTGTGAACCTCCAAAAAAGACCTGACTGCTGCCCAGTATTTGTGATTGGTCGATCATAATAATCGGTCCAGGTGGTTTGCTATTAGTAGTCCCCACGCATGTGCAGTTCGAGTTACAGTTTTATTGGTGAGGTTGCCATTGAATTTTATTATCCAGAGTGACATACTGAGCACCGGTGGAAATGCTCTTAGCTTGTCACCTTCACAACCACACAAACACACAAAAGCACTAGCCAAGTGCTTTTGTGAAGAAAGAAAAAGCAATAAGATTTTCATTTTTAAAAATCATCTTTTTTTTCATCTATATTAGTGTGGCCGGTGCTATTGGCTCAAGTGTGAACTCATTACCCAACTAATTTTTCCTTTCAAAATCATTTTTGTAATTTAATTGAATTTTCAATGACAAAAATTATTCAAAATTCAATATGTCCTATACACCTTAGATCTAAAGGTTCCTAATTCACCTTCATTGAATGCTGGTCACCAAGGACCAACTTTCCAACAATGCCAAGGACATGCCCAAAAACTCATATAATTTTTTTGTTTTGATCTAAGTGAATTGTCAATGAAAAAATTGTTCAATATTCAATAACTTTTTAACTTTAAGTTGAAACATTAAGAAACCAACTTATACACCCCTATTCATTCATTGAAGGCTTTCCAATGGTACCAAGAGCATGGCAAGAAACACCATGATTTGAGAGATCTCAACGTGAAAAAAAACAAACAAACAAACCTTATTTCATAAATAGATTCCAAGTGGAGGGTTAAGGAAAAAGGTGGGGACATTCCCAAAACAAGGGGCTTAGGACATGGTACTAGTTGAGTCGACCCTACATTTCTGCACTATTGGGTTTAACTCATCATAAGGTACGACGAGGCAATTGTTATGAGGAACCTAAACAAGTGTAGATCACAAGGTAGGAGGGGAGGGTTCTTAATTCTTACACTTGTAAGTAGGTGTAAGATGCAAGATCCCTCCCCTTTTTAAGAAGTAGGTGTAAAATATTTCCTCTTTTCCATGAATGATATGTCATTGGCCAAACATATCATATGTGAAAATAGAAAAAATTTAAGGACCCTTCTATATTCTTAGCTGCCTAATGAAAATTATCATTAAAATATGATGAATAGGATTTTTAATTTTCAAATTTTGGTGAATTTGGGCCATTTTTTCATGAAAAAATATTTTTACAAATCAAAAAGTGGCAAAAAATTCTGGAAAAAAATTAAATTGTAAACTAATAGGCAAATCACCTTGACATACATAATGAAATGCATGTTTGCCTATGTATTCACTTGACACAACACGTGTAGGGATGATGTTGCTATCACGAGATGAAAGCATTGCACTAGCAACAAATAGCTAACCCCACCTACCTACTACTTACACGGGTCCATGTAAATAGTTCCTAGTGAGGAGCTCAACAATTACATCCTATGTAATTGGTAATTGTGAAGTATAAAAAGAAACATAAAATACAAACACTAAAATCACAAATATAAACCAAAAGGAATATGAAAACCAAACTGGATACATTGCAATCCTAGTAGAACTTAGAAGATAGTAATTTATGCTATACTAATGGTAAGCTCTAAACTCCAACTGGGGTATTATCACTCCCCCATGAAACAATTGAAACAAATTAAAACAAACACAAGAAGAATAGATTGGCGGAGTTATCTCCCCTCCCTTGGGCTCATTACAATGCCATTACTTGGGTTATCTTAAGTTGGGAGAGTGCCCCCTTCTACTTTCTAGTTGCACATTCTAAAATTAACCTTAAAATCTTACTTTAGTGGTGATTAATTTGTTATTTAATTACTCTTAAACCTTAGTCAAATCTAGTTAACTTCACCTCTTAAACCAATGGAGACTATAGATGAAAATCATTATCAATAATTTTAAAATAATAATTATCAAGTTGCACACTTTCATAAACTTTAATCTCAAATGATAATGGCAAAGGGAGTGCAATACCTTCACTTTGTTATAACATGATAGGGCACAATAATGTTTGCAATATCTTCATTTTTTTTGCAAATTCTAAATGAACATGGCAAGGGAATTTGCAATATCTTCATTTGTTATACTAATTAAATTTTTTTGGGTGAGATTGATTGTAATACCTTTAATTTTTGTTATACAAATTTGTAATTTTCAATTGGGAATTGAATCCATTATCCTCATTTGATATTTCACCTATAATTGATGTTCAAATTTTTTTGTCAAATATTTATTTATTTGAAAAACAATGTTAGATAGATTCAAATATAACTTTTCAAAATTTCAACATATGAAGAACAAGTATGCAAAGTACACCCTTTGTTGTGTATTTGTAAATAATAACCCAAAGGTCAAGACAATAAATATTTTTTCACAAGTGAAGAGTTTCATTTTCAATAATTTTGCTAAAAATCAATAAAAAAATTCCCCTTTTTTCAACTAGACCTTTTGTGAATTATATTGTGCTGAACATCAATCATAAATATGGTATAAAAGTCAACTTTATTTTCTTTATATGTGAAAATGAATGCTAATGTACACATAAATCACAAAGTGTTTGAGTGCTTGAGACAAAACAAAAGAAAATTATATAAATTTGTCATGTTACCAAAAAAAGAAAGAAAAAAATTCCATTTAATTAATCCATCAATGTATGAAAGTTGATGGCACAAGCTACTTAGGAGAACCTTTTCTAGAACTATTTTCTTTGTTGTTAATATTATGTGCCTATTGGTGCACAATTGTAAATTGAGCCATCCTTAGTGCTCGTTAATGTGTAAAAAGTTGATGGCCCATCACCTCAAATTGGATTGCATTTGGTATGAATGCCAAATTCGTCATGGCATGGATCATACTCAATGTAAACAAAGATCCATTGTTGGAAAAGAAAGGTAGAAAGGAGGAGGTCACATGGGTAGGTACAAGGTTGCTGGGTAGATGGGTAGGAAGTTGCAAGGTGTAGGTAGGTGAGAGGTTGAAAGGGGTAGTAGGAGGTTGAGCATGGGTAGGGCAAATCAAGATGAACCCATTAGTCTAGTGTTGGGCATATCCTTTGTATTTCACCCTCCCATTACCAAGGTAAATGGGTAAATACTAAATATCATAGCTAGGTAGGTAGGAAAACATATGTGATTACTATGTAAGTAAGCACTTGGTGGCTACTAAGTGGATAAATGCATGCATATGCTTAATACATAACTAATCAATGTGATTAGCTATGAAACTAGAACACACAAAAAAAAAAAAGCCTAAAAATTAATAATACTAATAAAAAAGTACACAAGTAATGTACTAGAACCGTCTTTGGAAATAGCGATTACATATTGATTTTTGGTTCACTAAAAGTAATGAAGAAAACAAAATCAAACCACCAAATCCAATAAACACATTAGCCTAAACAAATAAATTCACGGTTATACACAACCCTATTCTAGCATAATTATCCTTTTTTGGGCATTTCCATTGGGGTTCTCAAAATCTCTCACAAATCTACAAAACCATAGTACACATTCAATTGTTAGTTAAGACATTGATGCTATGACCCTTGACTGTATGCCTAAACCCTAAACCCTACACACAGGGTTAAAAATGGTTCCTTTCCACACATCATCCATCCTGCATGGTGCATTGTGTGCTGGTGGGTGCTGGTTTACTATGGGCATTATTGGAGAAGAAGCTCCAATATTAGTATCTACTAAGATGTAAGACCCCTAAACCCTAACAGATACACCTAAAGCCCTTGTACTATGACCAGGTCTTTTGAAATTCTTTGTTGGGTCCTTTCCCATGTAGGGGAAGGGGACTCTTTGCATTGGGTTGTTTTTGAGCCTTCCATTTTGGTGTAAAAGGATATACATATGGTGCAAAAGATGTTTTAAGACTCTTTCTTTGAGTTTAAGAACTTTTGAGTCTTTCAATGCAGACTTTTAAATATATCATCTGTTATGTATTTGGGAAGTGGAAAAGGACAAGATCAGGGAGCTAATGAATGGAAGGGTCTCAAAAGTCATGAAGCTAAATCAAAGTACATCATAGTACCTATTTGACATGTCTTGAATCTCTCTCAAAAATCTCTCATATCCAGACTTGGTTTGACCTTTGAGTGTGATGGGTTCAATTCAATCTCTTCTTCTTCTTCTTCCTCCTTTTTTTTTTTTTTTTTTTTTTTTTTGGGTCTTCAGTCTTTTCCACAGTCAAAAAAAAAGCTTTTGATTAGGTACAAAGTTCAAATTCAAATCCAGATAACTGGTAAATTCACTGCATAAAGATTGAGTCCAATAATCATAAAGACAACAACTTGTAATATGAAAGATTTGACCCCCAATAGAGTGAGTGCATTGCTGGAGAAAGCTCTGGAGACAATAATAGTCTTGAATCTTGATGTAGTTTGCAGAGTTGCAAAACTGACTGAAATGGGTTCTTTTTTCTTCTTTAAAAAAGATTTGGCTGGCAGAGGGATGCCAGCCAACAAGCAAGATGAGATGAGATGAGATCTTGTTCTTTTCTCACAATAGCTCTGGCAGCATTTGCCAACAACAAGAGCAGCAGCTCAGGGATCCTCAAATAGTTAGCTGACAAAAGGCCTTAGCCACAAAACAAAGGATTTGTTTTGTTATCAAAATAGCTTAACAAAAGCTTGGCAAAATAAGCCAAAGCTCTTTTCAAATAGGTAGTTACTGTGGATTGGCTTTATTATAAGTCAGGAGGATGTGTTTTCAAATAACTTTGGACAAGCTAATTTCATAAAACCCAATATCATAAATTCATTAAAAATAGATACTCACACAACACTGGTTGGTACCTTTACCTTTCTGAATGAATGAGGCATCTTGATGGCCATATTAAGCCCCCAAAAATGTTAGATCTGAACTCAGAGATTCTGATTTAGTTTAAGCAAAGGATTTTTTTTAATATTTTGAAATAATTTGCAATGGATTCTGGGATTTTTACCATGGTACCAAAGTGGGTGCTGGGTCACCCAAGACCTTGTTTAGCAATCTAAAGAACCCAAGTTGGGTTCCCACCTTCAACATGTACTATCCTTTGATGTCACACAATGCTTATAAAAGGTTACCTAGTTTTCACTTTCCACCCTAGTTCTTTACCTCCCCCATCTCCATCTTCACATGGGTTTTGAATTTTTTGTGCTCCCAAGTATTGTTGTTCCCCTAACCTTGCCCCCATTATGCTCTTCATTACCTTGCCAACTTTTTCAAGCAAGGCAAAGGGTAGGTGATCAAATTTTAACTTGGGTAGAGTTATTTGTTTTTTAAAAGAAAACATGGAACCTAAGTCACTCTTATCAATGGGACCTAACTAACAAAAAGACAATACAAGTCAAGACAAGCTTTTTCCACAAAAGGACCAAATGGCTTACTGTTTTCTCATCCATCCATCCATCCATCCACAACAGCTGTTGCTTTAGAATGGGCCCACTCATAACAATAAACAAAGTACACAAATAATGTGCAACAACCCTACCTATTATTTACACATTGAAATGTTGCTTCACTCAAGATAATTAAGAAAAGAAATTCAGAGCACCATATCCAGCGATCCCATTGGCTTGAAAATTAAAACCTTACACACAATCCTATTGAAAATAATAATTCCTTTCTACTATATTCATTAGTCTTCTAAAATTCTCACAAACAGAAATACCCTATTGCACATTTAATTACTAATTCACTCAAGATAATTAAGATAAAAAATTCAAGGCACCAGATCCAACAATTTCATTGGCCATAACATTTTTCTCTTCACATTTACAGTCAAACCTAGTTAATGCCCTCTCTTTCTATATGATAGAGGTATCCATGAAGTCAGCTGGTCTTTGCACCTCCTATCCCCTCTTTCTTTCAGTGGTATTCGCAAAGTGAGGAAATTCTATTAAATCTCAGTATGAAATGCTGAAACTCAGCATTTAACACACAAAGTTTGAGACTATCTATCTATGAAGGAAGGTTGTTTTGTTTTGTTTTGTAGTTATGAGATCCACTGAAGTGGGATGCTTCAGATTGTGTTCTTGGTGTCTTTGGAAAGCTCTCGACGAGAAAGGGTGCATGGGCTTGATTCTATGATGTTTGGACTTGTTGTGCAAAAGTTCTTGAATATTGAATGATTTTTTCATTGAAAATTAAATTAAATCATAGCTGAAAATTTCGGAGGAATTGGAATGTGATATAGGTGTTGTCGGAAAGATCTTGATGAGCAGGATTTAATGGTAAGATTTGGATTCAAAATGTGGGAGATATTGATTTGAAAGTGATTTCTGCCACTGAAATTTCAAATAAATTCCAAAAAACCAGGTTTTGGAAGGAAAAATCAGTTGATAACGTGGTAACACTTGAAGGCTTTCCATTCAATTCAAGCATGATTTCCTTTCATATTTGGCTGTTCAAAAAAACGATACAGCCATTGCAAAACAATGTTCATGTTCAAATGCTGAGTTTCCCTATTTTGTAATGGGTTCACACTTGGGCCAAAAGCCACACTAGTTTACATTAGTTCTACAGGTAGGAGCAGTGGAAATATATGTAGCAGCAGTGGAGGCGCCTAGGAAAAAGGAAAGACAGATGAAAATTGATGGTTTTCTGAGTTTCACACCTTTGAATGCCAAGTTTTTTTTTGGCAGGTTTTTTTTGAATCTCACCCTCTGTATGACCAAACTCAGGGTTCTGGTGCTGTGTTTTCCTTACTTTACTGATAAGTCCAATAAGTACACTAAATACTGTAAACTTAAGTAAAGAAAAAATCATTGGAACCATCAATTGAATCTCCTTCAGAAGCTCAACTTTACCCAGTCAAAAAACACACACACACACACACACAAAACATACACAGACACATCTTTTTCCAAAAGAAAAAGTCAATACATTATTCTTTTACAAAAGCGTAAAAGAAGAAAAGACCCAAGTCCCAAACACTCTTTACATTTTCTCATTTTGTTTTCAAAATTCTTTTACAAAGGGTAAAGGAACTAGGAACCCCATGCTAAACTTTTTCCCCCCAAAAAAAAATTTCTTGAGTGAATTTCCAGCCAGTGGGATCGAAGAGTGGGATTTCTACTTTCAAAAACTAGAAAAAACTCCACAAACTCTGCAAGGACTTAAGTATATATAGTGCATTTAAAGCTAGATGGCAATCAATATGGGATTACTATCTTCAGGCATCCGCAGCAAGAAGAGGAGAAAGGGAACAAGGCTGGGCTGATGAAGACGATGGCGATGGTGGACATTTTGTTTGTTGTCAGAGACAAAAAGCACTTGATTGCAATGTGGAGGAGCTGAGGAGCAGAGAGATGTCAGGGATGAGGTTTGTCGGATGAGAGAAAGTGAGAGAGAGAAAGAGAGACAGGTTTCATGTGGGTGCTGGTGAAGAAGAGAAACAGTCTTGAGATTTCTTGTTGCCATGTGCTGCTGATTCTGGTGAAGAAGAACAACAATAGAGAGAGAAGTCTTGGATTTGCTGCTGCTGCTGGTGTTTGTCAAGACGAAGGGATTTTGTGGTTGTAGTATTGTATTTTGGAGAGAGAGACTGACACAGTCACAGAGAGAGAGAGAGGAGTTGATGGTGGTGGATGTGTTGTTGTTGTTGTGAGGAGTGAGAGAGATAATGGACACCAACAGTAGTATTGAAGGCTACCTCTTTTGTATCGCTCCTGTACGCCAAGGGGGGGGAGGAAGCCAATTTATTCAAACCTTTTGTGTTTTATCCGGACGTCAGTTCTCGCAGTGGCGCCATAAGGGAGATCTGGTCAGAAAGTCTTCTTCTTCTTCTTCTATCTTCTCGTGCTTTCCCCTCCCCCCCTCCCCCTGAAGTTCGTTGGGGGGATTTGCTCAATGCATGAAGTTTTTTGCATTTGTACAAGGAGAATGGCCACTGAGTATAATAACAATTCCTTAGGATTGCAAAATTGGATGCCAACAAGGAAGGTTTTCTGCTACAGCAATTGCAGAATTGGACCAAGGATGGATAACTGAGATAGCTAATCCTCCTGAAGGTTTTTTTGGGGTTTTGAGTCTTGTTGTTGTTGTGCTGTCAAAGTCTTCTTCTTCTTGCCCTTCTGATTCTGCTCCTGAGTTTCTGGGATTTTGTGGCCGGGGATGTGGGACATACAGGTGCCACTGCGATCCGGGGTCCTTGACTTGGATTACCATGTGGAAGATACAGGAAGACAGATTGTTGATACCAAGGTAAAAAATTGCAAATGCATGTTTTGCATGCAGTTGCATCCTTGTGTTTCATGGTACTTGCATGATGTGCTCCTTTGTCCTGAGTTCCGACCTCATGTTTTTGGTGACCTAATTTGCTACCCAGTTTTTTCTTTCTAGTATGTTATAGCCTCCTCAAGCCTGGTCAATGCAGAGAGATGTTCATACATGACACTGATACAATTGTATGTGTTTGCTTGCACAATCTTTGCAGATTCTTTACACAATCCGGCTGTACAGCATTATGGACCTTACAAAGGAGGTTCTGGTGAGCAAACACACTTGTTAGCATGTCCTACTTTCTCTGTGGGTCTCATAATTCAATGTGGTGTTTCTCTTAATCTCTACATGTTGGCCATGACACTTGTGGTTATTGCAGATGGGTGCAGAGAGTGCAGAGGAGATTGCAGAATGGTTTAAGGCTTTCACATGTTCTCTTGGAAAGGTATACCTATTCTGATGTTAATGGATGTTGATGGTGAATTTTGGGAACTTACATGGAGTATGCTTGCTCTGATCTGCAATGCAGCAAAGATTGATGTTTTTTTCCTGGACTGATTTTGTGCATGACTTCATGCACTGTGTGTGTGTAGCCCTTGGAGATAAGACCAGATACATGGCCAACATCTGCAAGCATTCAGATAGGGTGCTTCACTGAACCATTGTACATTTCTTCTACACTGTGTGTCTCTGTCACAGGTCCACCCTGTATTTCTGCATGTTGTAATGTAGCTACCTAGATGAACATTTGGGTCCCGTCCATAGAGGTGGCCTTGGCAACATTTGGATCAGTTTGAATTTGGGCCATTCTATGTTTAGCATTTAATAAAATCCTGGTACTTTTGGATTTCTTGTTTCTTAGACTGCAGGGAACTGATGTAGGCCTTGCTCTTGACATGATTGTGTTCAAAGGTGGGGTGGTTCAAGCCCAACTGCCATGGATGTGGAGTCACCTCTTATTCAAAGGCAGAAGACAAGATCTTACAACAGCTTGGTTACTATAGGGCCAGGTCTTTACTCTTTACCTACAACATCATGCCAAACCTTGCTCATGTGTCTGCACCTGCACCTGATCTTGTTTTTGTGTATCAATTTCTTTTTGGATTTGGGTCAGTAGCTCAGGCTCCAGGTTCCATTTGGCTTAACAATGGTTTAGGAACTGGCAGAAACACCTCTTTTGTCAAAAGACTTCAGCAATGGAGGGACAGCAGATTTGCAGTCAGTTTCACCTGGGGTTGTACCAAAATGGAGTCTGGTCCGTTGTGAAAATGGTTTGTCTCTCTTCTCAATTTGTAATATGAGTTTTAACTTCATCTCGCAATGGTGTATAGTTCAGTTTTTGTTTGCTGCTAGTTTAAAACTTGAATATGGGTGCTGATCACAAATTTATCTTGATGTCCATGAGTGTGTATTAAACATTCACAAGTTCATGTTTGAGTTCTAAGTACAGAACCAACTCAGCCAAGTGCTACCAGCTACTTTGTTTAAGTGTATCTGAAATACCCACTCGCTTCTCACACCTGGATGATTGTTTGCAAAGGGTTTGCATACTCAAATTGGGAAGGACTTTGTTTGTGCTCTGTTGGTTCGTTTGCAGGATTGAGATTTTTTGAGGAGACATCAGATTTTCTGTTCAGATATAAGGTCAGGCGGGAGGACCACTTGAGCTTCTTGTGTCATCTCAAGAGCTTCCTCTTTGCATTGGTAGTTTTAGCTGTTTTGTCCTCTTTGAACCTTCCATGTAAGTTGCAGGCTTCCTTTCCCAAAGGTCAAGCTTCACAGCAGCAGCAATTGCAGAAGACATTCCTGTGAAATGATTTTGGACAATACTTGTAAATCTTTTTTGTGACTGCCTTTGTTGCAAATGAATGCAGCTGCCTGTCACAAAAGCAGTTGGTGTTGTAAAGGCACCTGCTGATCAAATTTTCAACCTTATAATGGATTATGGATTGGAACGTCATCAGTAAGTATGCCGTGCTCTGAAGTTTCATCTGCATGCTTTTACAAGCTGTATAGAAGGTGATGAGTCAGTATACATGTGGAATGTGTGAGTTTCTATATTTTTGGTCATTGATGAAGCTGAAGTCAGAGTTGTAGTCATACATGCCTTTTTGGTGAGGTGTTGCCTGCAAGATCCAGTCCTGAATCAGTAGCCCATTCCCTCTGTGCAGATGGGACCACACATTTCGAAGTGCATCTATAGTAGAGACTGTTGATGGGCACTCTGATGTTCTGTATTTATGCCTCCGACAGGACTGGATGTAAGTACTTTGGTGGTTCAGACTCAGACACTGATGTTGTTTTCTCAACTTCTTAGATAGTTGTCAAGCATCAGTGTTGCAGTTGGCATCCTTACATGAGCAATAAACAGTATTGATGCAGGCATGGCAGATGAGCTGATTTTCCTAGATTCATCTGACTTGTTTTCTTAAGTTTGTTGTATTGATCACTGTGGTGATCAGTTGTATTCTCTTGTTTGACATTTCTGGTACATGTGAATTGGTTTTTCTGTGCTCAGATGGCGACGGCCAAGAGACTTTTGCTTATCTCGTTACTGGAAACGAGAAGACAACGGTACTTATTGTGAGTAGACAATACCAGTGACATGGCCTCTTTGTAAGTTCTCTGGATGAGCTTTTTGGTCATTTAGTCTCCAGTAACTAAAGGATGGATTAGGGGGTATCAAAAAGATTAGTAGGTTGCACCAGAAGAGATCTAGAAACCGATTTCTATGTCTTACTCACAAAGGGAATTGAATGAAAAAGGAAAGCCTTAATTCTGATGCTATGCTGCACTTTCATTTTATGATCGGTTCCAGCTGTGTTTTACAGGTCGGTATCCAAAATGCCCCTCCAGCCTGGATATGTTCGAGCATATATCCGCAGTAAGTTCTGACTGCAAGCCAACTTATAGTTGTCTACATCCTTGTTAGAAAGATGGTCAGTGGAAACAGTTTCTGTACATAGGTTTAGGAAACCCTAAAACCCTGGGCAAACACCACAACTATAGATTTGGGAAGATTATGAATACAAGGGTCTGGTTGACAAAGGCACAGACATCAAGAAGAGTTCCATAGTTGAATGTCTCTTCAATGAGATTTATCTTTGAATGTAAATGTAACCTGCTTCATTTTTGGATTGGGGAACAGGTGGTGGCTATATTGTGACACCCTTGAAGAGTGGGGCTTCTGGGAAGCCCCGGACACTTGTTGAGTTCGTATTGGAGATGAATGTAGCTGGGTGGTCATCATTGTTTGGGATTGGGCTCTGTACATACCCAGTTCACCTGAGAAATTCTCTTCTCAGTGTGGTTGCAGGTCTGGCTCTCTTTCTCCTTCAGTCTTTCTCTTTATGTGGATAATTTTTTGCCATTGGCTTCTGGTGAGTGGTGTAATAATTGGAAAGACATCCAGCAACATAGACATGGATCTATCCTCACTGCAGCATTTTTCCCTTGGATAGGGTGGTCTCTTGTAAATAGTCTCTTGGTGATTCTCTAAAGTACCTAGTCTCCTTTCTATGGCTAGTGTGCAGGTCCCTGTTTGATGTATGCAGTTGTCACTTGCTCTTTTGATCTGCCAGGAATACGAGAGTATGTTGCTGCACAAAGAGTGAACTCAAGTCTCACGATTGTGAGAAGGCATAGTATGGAATACATGGACAATCACATGCAGCAAGGCAACTCCAACACTGGTGAGACTTTTGTTGTGAATATCCCATTCCTTGACAATGAGGAGCTGGATGAATTTCATGATGCCAACATGGACCAACTTTCAGAATGGTCAGAGGTACTAAGCAAATGCCAAAACACATCTCCTGCTGGTTGCATAATGAGGACAAGTTGTAATCCAAGGATCAGGACTTAATCGCACCCACATTTTCACCTAGGGGCTGGTTTAGATAGCTTACAGTCAGATCAGGCTCACTGCTGCAATTGATCACTGTGTTAGGAAACTGATAGTAGGAATAAATAGTTTTGCTCATGATCTCAGCTACTGTTGCAGACTATGTCAGAGACATACAGCATTCACATTGAGAGCAGTAAATCACCAAAAATTGCAACTCCAACCCGAGCAGGTTATAAAAGCTTTCCAGTGTCCTTCTTCCCCCTGCTTCTCAATACTTCTCAGACTTGGATGCCATTTATAGGGGACAAGTATCCTAAGACTTCTTGGAGCTGTGGATTTTGTGTTGGTGTCCATAGATTCTTGTTTTGAAGCTTTCCCTTGTAATTGCTTAATGCAGCTTGTCCACAGCATGGTATGTTTGACATGCCATACTTCAGGGGTAGTGTACCGAGGGGCCCCCTAGATGGTGGACAACATTGTTTCTCTGAACCAGAAGGCAGTAACTTTTTGGTAAAAGGAAGCAACTTTTTCCACACTGGTTCTAGGGTAAGTAAGTGATTCAATTCACAGAAGTCAATACTGCAATCATTTGTTATTTAGCAGCTGCAAGTTGTGGTTTTGCAGCTCAACAATGAGCAATGTTGACTTGTGGTGCGGTGACAGCAGGTAGCAGCAGGAGAACCTTTATGCAAGCTGGTGGCGGTGGACTGGTTGAAGGGCAAGGACAGGATGAATCATGTAGCTGGGCACCCTCACAGTCTTGTCCAGGTACTTCTTCTCATCATTACAGCACCCATTAGCATAGCTTCTTAGTGTAACTACTTTTGGTATGCACAGCCTAACATGTTGCAACTTGCACATTTGGTTTGCATCCACATTCCCTTTATCACTATTTGCTTGGTTGTTTTGTCAACATCCAGGTCAGATGCCTGACCTTGACAAGCTCTTTGTGCTTTTGCAGAAGGCTTCCTTCAATGGAGAGCTCTACTTTTTCGTCATCAACTTACAGGTGCTGTACCGTTCATTGTGTTCTCTTTGTTCCATAAGCAAGTTCAAGACTAAGCAGTGAGGGATTATTCTTACAGTGATGTCTAGGTGGGGAAGGTAACCAACTTTATATTGATTGTAGATATGATGGTTGGTTGCTAGGTAACTCTTGTCCAGACTCTGGTTGTGTATTAAACATCACTGAGATCAGTCCTATATTTGCAGGTGTCTTACACATTAAATTACAGCCTTGTGTTTTATTTTGTCACCAATGAGGAAATTCTTGAGGGCTCCCTGCTGCATCGTTTTATCTTTGGAGATGACACCTTTCGAAACAGTCGGCTTTCTCTTATACCGGCCATACCTGAGGTAGCTTTGAGAAATTACTTGTCACTGGGTTATTCAGGTTTTAGTGGAATGTACACTTGCCTGTGTCTCCTATTGAAAACAGTGTCCTTTTGTGTAGAAAGGAACAGACTAGTGCGCTGCTGTAGTATGTCCAGTAATTTCCACAGGCTTTCTCTGAAATGCACACCAATCTGTTCTTTCAAGCTGCTGAGAGTATGTGTTGACAGGGATCATGGATAATCAAGCAAGCAGTGGGCTCAAGAGCAGTACCACTAGGCCAAATAGTGGATGCCAGTTATCATGTTGGGTTCAACTACATTGAGGTATGCATTGGTACAACCACATATTCACACCTGTCTGTGTGGTTTTTCTCTTTCTACCAGATGGAGGGTATCAAGAACAAGTCAATCAGTAGATGAGACTTTCAACCTGCATCACCACTGAACGGAACTATAACATCAACTGTCTTTTAAATCACTCATATATTCACTTTGTGGGCATGTGGGGTTGGCCTGCAGATAGATTTGAACCTTGGGTCATCAGGAGTGGTACGCGGAGTCATGGGCTTGGTCTTTGGCTACATATCTGCTCTTGTGGTTGACATGGCATTTTTCATAAGAGTGAGTGTGTCCTGTTTTCAAACCCATCTTCTATTTTGTAATCGAAATTTGATTTGAAGAGTCTACTTTTATCACCGCCATGGCTGATTTGTGTAGGTCTGTTATTTATCACTGAAGCCAATTATTGTTATTGATGCATTTTGGGTGTGTCCACTTCTCCAGTGCGATGTTGAAGAAGAGCTTCCAGAGCGTCTTATTGGAGTTGGCCGTTTAGCCCGTTTGCAAATGGATAAGGCTGTACCACCTCTTGCTGGCATCTGAAATGGGGAAATTTGGGACCTTGAAAGGAAGCAATTTTTTATTAGATTTCTTACTGCACAACAGAGAGGTTGGAACACTTATAATGAATTCTGTTCTGCCTTTGCATTTCACCCCATGGCATTTATCACCATGGTGTGCACAAACCAGTGTGTCCAGAAGGTCAGAGATGTATTTGAAAGGGTAATAAATTGCACTTTTGGGAGAAATCCTCTGCAAGAGATTGGTTGCACCTCTAGTTTGCAATCTGTGAAACAGTAACACAGGTGCCTCTGAACTTTTCAGACCAAATGAGAACTACATTGTTCCATAGTCCTTCCCTTAGGCAGACTGAACACCAAAGCCTTGCCTCCTAGCCTCCTAGACGAATACATGGGGCAACTTGATTTGCATTTGTCCATGTGTTATTTCATCCATTAATTTGTTGGTGGATGTCAAATATTGCAAACCTTCTTCACCCCTATTGTTGCCCCCTCTCTTTCACATGATTCATTGATCTGATAACATGGGCAGGGAAATACTATTTTGTAGTTAAATTTAAATAATTCCAAGGCCGGCCCTTTTGTAAGATCCATAGTTTTGCCAACTTGATTTATGTCAATCAATCTATGATGACAGAATCAGCTTTGGAGTCAGTCCAATTGCAATCTCCACACTGCTTTCATCAGGTCCCCATACTGTGTTTATCCTTGTGTTCAGAAAATTCAAGATTTTACACCCAACAAATATGTAGTGTGCATGAATCAACATTTTGATGGAGTGAAATGTGTTGTTTCCCATATTGCACTATGGTATTGGTAAAAAAACAGAGGAGCCCTAAAAACCTATTAGAGCAGAACTCAAATGAATGCAACCCTAACTCATCTATTTCATGTGTTCAACAGCAACTAGGATGAAAAACCAAAACACTAGAATATTACAGTCATGTAAGCAGTTAGTTCCAAGCACAACCTCTTTGTGATAGTCATTAACTATATTGATGATGAAAGGAACATCATATGAAGCCAATAAATTTAATCTTTTATCAAAACTTGGACTCCGTGTCACTCCACCCTACCAATGACATATAATTCTCATCAGTGAGAAATGTGAACAAAAACAAAATTTTAACCCCAATGACAGCAAATGGGGTTGGTGACAGTAACACACATGTTGGATTGTCAACTAATATAAACCAATAACTTTCCACCAGATGCCTCCTACAACTGCCCAAACCAAAATATTCCAAATAGCACAGATTGCACCCAGCCTGAACACATCTTTCAACTCCACATAGCCAGCTGCAATCACACAGAGAAATGAAGCAATAAGTCAGTTGACCAGAGGAGGTTTATGAATCCTTACAAACCAGAGATTTACTGCAACACCTAGGAAATATAGTTGTACATCACAAAAAGGCTCTCTTTATCTTTCATTGATCCTAATCTATACATAGTTATGATCATATGCATGCTAGCTGAAAAGCACCAGCAAATCATGATACACAAAATACAGAGACAACCAGAAACAAGAGAGAAGTAACAAAGAGGAATCACTTACAGCCAAAGTAAACTGCAGCCTGGCCACTGCTGTAATGCGTGAGAGCTCCAAAGAGATTTGTGTTGTAGGCCAATGTCAATGCTGCCAGTGCAGTTGGAACACCAGCAGCTACATGCATTGCTAAGAAAGCAGAAAACAGGGCACCCACATGCCCTGTTTGACTAGCAAACAGATAATGGGTTAGGAAATATGTAGCCTGGAGTACACCAAAGGCTGCAGGCCAGCTTAGAGAGAATGAAGCAAGTGATTTGGCAACCCCATCAGACATCCAGTTTACAAGGCCTAGGTTTGAGAGATTTCCAGCCATGCCAACCAAGACTGCAAACCATGTCAGGGTATCCCATGCCGATTTTTCACTGAGGCAGTCATCCCAGTCTAGCACACCAAGGAGGAGGAGAATGCAGAGTCCCAACATGGCAGCCACAACACTTGCAATTCCCAGCTTCTCTCTGCAAATTTGAAAATGAAGAGCAAGCTTAATATGGATCTCTTCTAGTTGTAGAAACCACCCAGTGATGAAGACAATACAGAGAGGGACATTGCTCTGGAGCTGTGGTCACAAAATGCATGTACATTTTGAATGGATTAGTGGAAGAGAAGGAAAGGAGAATGTTTTTAAGGAGAAGGTGACAGCAACTGGGTGATTACCCTAAAAGACTTGCTGTGGGGGAACATTACAAATACAGAAAGCAGCAGGGGCACCAGAATGAGACAGCAACAAAGTAACCAACCACAAATTGTTACAACATCAGATTGTCTGTATCTTACAGGATTTGTTGCTTAGACCAGTGGCTACCATCTTTGCATCATACGAAGGTGGTTGGGTTGGGCACTGATACTAACAATAGATTTTAGTTGTATGGTATCTTCTAACCATGATAGAAAGGGATAGAGCATGCCGGGTCTTGGCCCTTGGTGAAACAGCAAAAAAAGAGAATGATAGAGAGTTGTGTACCCAAACACCCAGAGAGTGACAGCCAGTAGCATGGTTGAAACCATGGACCATTCATTTTGAGTAATTGGACCCATTGCTTGCAGTTTCTTCTCAGCTGCAGCAGGAGCCTCTGGTGTCTCCTTGATATCAGGAGGAAAAATCTTGTAGAGCAGAAATGGGGTTGTCATCAAAGCAACAAATGCTGGAACACTTGCTGCCTTGAACCAAGACACCCAAGGGTTTGAAATCGATACTCCCAGCTCTTGTGCAAGTTTCAGGCACAGAAGGTTCTGCGCTGCAGCTGTAAGGAAAAGTGCACTTGAATTCCCAGCTGACTGCAAAAACAGGAACAAACATTATGCATGCATGTCAAGCGCCCACGGCAATCACACTCACAGCCATAAACAAACGAAACTGGTCCCCAATGAACTAAACCCTAAACCCTAAATCCCCAATGTACAATGCTTGCTAAATAACAAAGAAACGTGCCTGAAATTGTGATTGCACAAGGTAAGCTCCCAGTTTCTTAGAAGATTTATCATTAGGTCGACTGCCGGCTGATAGAGACAAGGATGTGATGATGGGCAGGAACACACCCCCAGCTCTAGCTGTAGTGCTGGGCATGGCAGGTGCAAGCAAAGCCTCGCTTACAACAAGCCCATAGGAGAGACCCAATGTACTCTTGCCCAAGAGTTTCACGAAGTGGGTGGCGATCCGATCCCCTAATCCAGTCTTCACAAATCCTCTGGCAAAGAAGAAAGAGATGACGATCAACCATATGACATCGTTGGTGAAGGCACCAAAGGCAGCAGCGAATGTTAGGGTTTTGGTCACCACAGCCACTGTCAATCCCAGAAACGCCCATGCTCCTACGGGAAGAGGAGACAATACAAGACCTGTGATGGTAGACAAAAAAATGGCCAACAACTGCCATGCTTGCGTCGTCACAGATGCCGGCTTCGCAACCAGGTACCTGAGAGCAAGACCTAAACCCACAGACACCACAAAAGGCAAAGGCTTCACTCCAGCCCAAGGGATAGCACCACGACCCTTTCCGCTACTCTCATCGCCGATCGCCGCTACAGAGGCAGCACTAGCACTGATCGGTGGCAAATTTACAATCCTACGACCACTGGAGATCCATGGCGAAGCTCGATCTGGAAAGCTACTGGAGCTCAGTCTAACAACAGACGGCAAAAGGCCAGAGGAGCGTGAACTTGAAAGGGAGCGATTGGAGAAAGTACGTGGCCATGATAGTTGGCTTCTAGGCAGACGATTATTCTTTGCTAGTTGCAAGCAGATGGAAGGGTGACGGTGCGTGAGAACTGTGTGCGTGAGGCAGGAATGTGCAGCAGCAGCGGCAGCTGCTGCCATCGCACCAATGGCTTGCTCAAGCGACCACGGAGGCAAATTGCGCGCATGTGAGCGTTGTAGAGCTTCGGTGGTATTGTTAAGTTCATTCTCACTAGTATGTACTTGTGTTCTTTCTGTTCTCTTGATGCCTTTGGGACTGGTTGTTTTTTTTTTTTTTTTAAATGATATAATAAAAATTAAATAATTAAATAATAATTTTATTTATTTATGTAGGTATGTATTTATTTATAGATTTATTTTTATTTGTTTATTTGTAATTTTAAGCTAATTTTTTGGGGGGGCGAAATTTCGCCAAATTTCGACCTAAAAAATATGATTTCGACCTCTAGGTACAAAGGATTTTTCACGAAAAAATGACCCTAATTCGTCAGAATTATTTTGAAGAAAAAAAATTCCAAATCGCCAGATTTTTATGATGAGTTCACTTAAGTAGCCAATAAGAATATAGAAGGAATCTCTTTTTTTTCTACTTTCATATATAGTATGTAGCCAAATCTGGCTAAATCATCTTATGGATGATCGCCACTTCAGATACATCATAAAATTTGACTAAAGTTATAAATAATTTTATTTTTTTAAAAAAAAACTCTGATTTTACTTTGGTAGCATTTTTCTTAAATTAGTTTTTAAACTACTTTAGACAGGTTCTAAAAACATGTTGCCATTTAATGCTAAATCCCTCTTTGGAGCCCAATAGCCAATAATGCAATTGGTTGCTGCCATTGGTATTAGTGAATGTGTGTGTTTTTTTTCTCAAAATTGTGAGGTAGGTGGGTTGGCTATCATCCAAAAGAGGACTTAGCCAAATTTGGCTACAGGTTGGAAAGGAAATTTTTTTAAAAAAGTTTAGGAATTGTGGAATTTGTTGGCAGCATGCTAAAACCTACGGTTTAAATATGGCAATTCAAAAAACAGATTTTGTTGAAATATGTATAATTGTTTTTGCAATTTTTTCTTTATTTGTGGTCAAATTATGGCAATTGAAAATCTCAAAAAGAAAACTTGATTTTAGCACTTTTAAATTTTTGATATAGCTTTTTTGGTTCTATATAGCCAGCCAAAAAAAAAAAAAAAGGCTAATCCTCCTCCATCATCAACTCTAACAATTTCACTTGTATTTTCAAGCTTTGAAAGCATTGTGAAAATTTTCCGATTCAAAACAAACACTTACTACAAAAGCTTTTGTCTTAACAAAACATTAAGAATTTAGGTCACAAATTTTGAAACATTCTCTCAAAACCAACATAAGAACAAAAACACATTTGGTATGAGGGACTTGGCAACAAAAACTCAAGAGATATGGGGCTTCCTAAGGCTAGATTAACATTCTTAATTTTGAGTCTTTTTTTGTTTTTCTTTGGATTGAGCTTCCATTTGGAACATCTCTCATTTGAATTGTTGTTGGTTTGAACTTGCCACAAGTTTAGGGTCACATGATTGATGAGTTGCTTGCTTCTTACAATAGAGATTTCTATTTTTTTTAAATGAAAGGAAAAAAGAAAAAGAAAAAAAGATATCATGTTAAGTTAATTGCTAAGCTTCAAATCTTGATGACTTGAAAGAAAAGTAAAAATCATTGCAAGCATGTAAGATATCAAAAGTGGTAGTGAACAAAGGTTTCCACGGTGTGAAAGTGGAGATGTAGTCAACTTCACGAGGATTGTGTAATTTACAATCGTGAAAGTTTGCATCTTTTGATATGTAACAGATATTCATTGCATGAGGAAAGTGATTATTAGTAAACCTTTGATCTTTCCATGTTTGAGATATTATTAGCACAAATATGTTTTTAAAACCATCACCTTGTTTTAGGTAAAGAATCGAAGATTTTTTTTTAGTTGGAGAATTAAACTCATGAATGTTTATTTCAATAACTCATTTCTTTTGTTGGAATTTGGGGCTTCATTTGAACCCACAAAACTATGTGTACAAAATTGTTTGAAACATGAGATTACACATTTGAGATCAATAATAATGATGTCTCTTAGGATGTGAATCACATTATTTGGTCCTGCAATTTTAGGAACGTTCATTGATGCTATTGTGAGTTCATTTTGGGAAACTTCATGGGAGAATTTGTTGCTTGAACCATTGTTGGTTTGGAAATAACTACCTATTTTGGTGCATTGGTGTTCAAAGAAAAGTAAACTTCATGAACAAAAATGACAATATGGGTAAAATTGATAACATGGATGCTACAATGTATCACATGAATGAAATTATATTCATAGATAAAAATTATCAGGATCCATATTGTTGAATTTCATCCAAATGGGCAACATTCTTTGTTTAGTGAATTCCATCCATGAAGCTATATGATTAATTATATTTGTGTTGTTAATATGTTTCACCAATGTCATCACATGGTCATGTTTTCCCCTATCATTAAGGATTTTTGTGTTGTCAATTTCATCCATATTACCAAATTTCATCAATGTATTTCAATGTAATCTATGTTATTAATATCACCCATATTGTATTTCATCAATGTGGTCCACTTTCATGTAAAATTGAAGCAAGATTGGGAAATCATGGCATGCAATAATTTGGACATCAAGACATCATAACATCAAAACTAGTTTTTTTTTGTTTGGTGAAGGGGGAATGGGGATAGGGGGAAGGAAGAAGAAGCAAAGGGTGGTTTGAATTTTTTTGGATTTTGATGTTTTCAATTTGGTCCCACAAAGCTCCAATCAAGGTATCAATGTGTTCACATCAAATTCCCCATTGTGTTATGATCATTGTTCCCAATGCATTTTCAAATTGTTTCCCAAGTTCCCAATATGTTCCCAATAGCACCACATTTTATTTTATAACCTTGTCCAAAGTTGAACTTTCATAACCTTATATGTGAACCAAAGGGAACCATATTTCTAATTTTATTTTGGGAGTGCAAACTTCTATTTGGGAAATGTCCAAATTTTCAAATTTTTTTTTGTGATGGGCAAATGAAACTAATTCACTGCAAAGAAAAAAAAACTTTGGGATGCACCTAACAACTAATCAATAGATTTAATTTAAGAAGGGTTTGATCTTTGGGAACATCAAACACACAAAGACTTACTAGGAAAAATAATTGTCATTTCTAAGTTTTGAGCTAGTTTTGGTCCAACTTTAAATTGTAAGTTCAACCTTTAATTAAAACTTAAACTTCAAATGAACATGGATGAAGTTGGTTGCATGGTTCGCTTTAAATTCTTGATCTTTATAGTTCTTGATCCTCATGCCTTAGATGCAAAATTTTATCTTGAAGTTAATGATGGCAACGAAGACAACAATTTGGATATCTCACAAGATGAAGATGAAAACGAAATAGAAAATGATAAAGAAAGCAAAAAAATGAAGATGACGATGATGAAGAAGACATCAAAGATGATGAAAATGATTATCAAAATCAATATTGGTACAACAAGGAAAACAAAATTGTGAGATTCAACCATCTTGTGTCATTGTTTGTTTTACGAAACAAAAACATCACATTTGGTCTTGTGTCAAGTGAACAATTAGACGGAGGGATGAAAAAAAAATTAATGTGTAATGTGTTTTAATGGAGTGGGAAATGTAATACAATTATTTATAGACCTTATAGATGAGACACCCATCTATCGGAAGAGGCATAGGTTGAGGAAGCATGAGTGGGAACTAGTAGATGAAAGATGCAAAGAGCTCCATGAGGTTGGTTTCATTTAGCCATTAAGTTCTAATTTCACAGCCGCTACAATAATGCCAACAAAAAATGATTTAACTGGATTATGGACTGAGAAAAGGATGTGTGGGGATTATAGGCCTTTGAACTTGGTTACACCTCAGGCAGGTACCCCATGCCCATCCTTGAAGAGCTGTTTGATAGCATTGGAAATTCAAACATCTTCACAATTGTGGATCTGAAGCAAGGCTTCAACTAGATTATGCTTGTTGCGAAGGATTACAAGAAAGCGACATTCCATGGAAGCAACAAGTTGTGGGAATGGCTTGTGATGCCTTTTCGATTGAAGAATACACTTGTCTTTTTTCAACGAGTCATGGACCAAATTTTCGAAAGGGCAAATTTCCTTAAATGCTGCATAGATGATGTCCTAGTGCATAACAAGGGTTTCTTGCAATACTTGGATCATCTTGAGGAGTTATTCAAGAGGCTCCATGAAGTCAATATGAAGATCCATCCTAAAAAGTGTGAGTTTGTTGTCACCTCAGTAGTTTACCTTGGACACAAATTTTTGCCAAATGGTATTATGGCTCATTGGGCCAAAGTATTAGTCATTTTGGAGATGCCCAATCCTATTGTTGTTCACACTTTCAGGAGCTTCATCGGACTATGTAATTCCTATAGGATTTATGTCCAAGACTTTAGTACTATTGCTCATCCTCTTTATGCATTGTCAAAGAAGGATGTTGCTTGGACATGTAGTGAAGAGGCTCAGGAAGTTTTCAACACACTCAAGGAAAAGCTTTCAAAGCTCCCCATTCTGAGAAGAGCTGATTTCAACAAGGTTTTGCATTCTATACATTGATTGGAGTGCTTTTGGTATTGGTGTTATTCTTGGCCAACTTGATGAGGAAGGCAAGGAATATGTTATTGCCTATGCATCTCGAAATAACAACAAGGTTGAGAACAATTACTCTTCATACAAAGGGGAGTGTCTTGTTATTGTATGGGTCGTCATACATTTCAGGCCCTATCTTTATGGCACCAAATTCACTTTGTATACCAACCACCAGCCTATCAAGTGGTTGATGACCAACGACAAGCTTACTGGTAAGTTAGTTCGTTGGGTGCTTATACTTCAAGAGTATGAATTCAAGGTTATTCACCAACTTGGTATTACACATCAGAATGTGGATACCATGTCGTAGAGACCCCTCAATACCTCTGAAGATTTCTCAAAAGCCAGGCAAGACTTCGATCAGATTCCAACACTACATGTATCTTATGCATCTAATTTTCTTGCACTACTACAATATAACCTGGTTAAACATCCCATTGTGGAGATATGGGAGGAGCTAGACATTCTGAGGTTTCTTTGGCATGGGGAATACCCTCCCCAAATTACATCAAGTCATCAGGATCACATACAACAGTGGTCCAAACGTTATTCATGGAAGGACAATCACCTCATATGATGTTTACCACAAGGCAACCGAATGGTTCCTCCACCACATGAATGGCCTGATCTTATTTAGAAGGTACATTCGGAGCTTGGACATTTTGGAGTTAAGCGTATTTATAGCCTTTTCGCTTTTCATTACCATTGGAGAGGTATTTATGCTTCAATCTAAGACGTCATTGCTAGGTGTGAACAATGTGATAGAATGAGAACTTTTTTCTCCTTTTGACAGCTCATGCTTTTTCCACTCCTTATTTAGGGCATGTTCTATCACTGGTCATGTGATATAACTGAAGAATTACCATAGACCTCCAGGGGTAATGTTTACCTCATGATTATGATTGAACATTTTTCAAAGTGTGTCGAACTTGTTGCACTACTAAACAAATCATCACACAACACCAGCCAACTTTCTTACAACAAGTCTTAAATAGGTTTGGGGCTTGTGTTAAGTGTCTTACTGATTAAGGATCAAAATTCAGAGGAGAATTCCAAAACCTATTTGATCATGCTCTCCCTCACCATTGTCGGACTTCAAAGGATCATCCCCAAGCTGATGGCCTTGCGGAGAGGATGGTTCAGACATGTAAGAAGGGACTCGAAAGATTTACCTCACTGGGAACAAAGATGATTGGGACTTGGCCCTGCCTTACATCGCCATGGGTTATAGGATGTCCAAACACGCCTCTTTGTCTCATTTTGCTCCTTACTTTCTACTTTTTGGGAAACATCCCATTCCACCCTCTTCCATTGTTGCTCAAATGGACCAGGTTATGGACTTGGACTCTCTAACCACTTGGGCTAGGGTCATCGCAAAGAGGGTTGTTCTATTCAAGAGGGTTATGCTGATGGCCATGGAGAACTTGTCCATTACACAACATCGAAACACCTTATGGTATGCACACACATGAGGTGGTAGTTATAAACTTAAAGTGAAACAATTTGATGTTGGTGATTTTGTGTGTATCTCTAGCGGCAACTTAATGATACTCTAGACACTTCTTCCAGTCGCATTATTTTGAGGATTAAGGCGATCATGCCTTCAAGTGTGTTGGAGTTGCAAAGAGTTGATGGACGGACAATTCAGGATCATTCCAAAAACTATGCGCCCTACCACCTGCTGAACTTGGATCCTACCATCATTAAGTCGACATGGATTCCTCCACTTGATTATCCATGTCAGGTATGTCAAAGGACAGACGATGATGATCAAATGTTGGCTTGTAACAATTATAATGGTGGATACCATCTATCTGTTTTAAGCCGAAGCTCATTAAAATTCTCGCTAACATTTGGTATTGTTCATCAT